>ERZ779888.63-NODE-63-length-147078-cov-19.988560_pt1 | contig 147078 bp, 130 predicted proteins | sample MGYA00511245_ERZ779888 | MGnify/ENA primary metagenome ERZ779888 (study PRJEB29588, sample SAMEA2155255) | human gut metagenome | biome: human gut; feature: human-associated habitat; material: faeces | place: Denmark | collected 2008/2010 ...
ATTTTTTGATTGTAAAATTGAATTTTGGCACCGTTGCGTGGGCTTGTCTTGATACCAGTTTTTGTATGTCATATATCACTCTCCTTAGATTGTAAATTTTCAGATTTTTTGATTGTAAAATTGAATTTTGGCACCGTTGCGTGGGCTTGTCTTGATACGAGAGCGGCTCGGCTTCGCCTCGCCGCCGACAAGCCCACGCACAGACCAAAACCGACTGACTAAACCGAATTTGACTGAACTTCGGCTTGCTAATTGACCGCCGCAAAGAGTGTCTGCAAAGCAAATGTAATCGCCCGTATAGATAAATGAAAGCGCGGACGGAAGGCGAAGTCGCCGCTAAACCGCTTGGCGATCTTTCGCCTTTTTCTCCGTCCTCGCACATTTCATTTATGGCTATTGTGGGGCGTGTGCGCCTTTTAATTTGCTTTCGGCATTTGGTCTATCACTTCCTTGCTTACTTGCCCCACAAGGCAACCTTCGTCCCAACAGTTGAAGTTGTCAAAGAGCAACAGTTTCTTATCTTCTTGCCCTATGGTGCAGGCAACGTCGTCGTCCATAATGTCGGATATGAAATATTGCGGCAAACCCCTTGAATAAACGATTTTCCCGCCGTCTTTTTCGAGATACTTCATAATGTATCTCACGGCTTCGCTTAAAACGTGTTCGTTTACTTCCTTGAAGTCCGATCTGCCGAATCTTTCATTGAAATATGTATTCTGATACGTCGTTTGCACTTTTTCTTTGACGGGCGAGTAGTCTTTTACTTCCACAAGTTCGCCTACCATTGCGTCGGGCGGAATATAAAACAGCCCGTGAAAATGCAATCGTTTTTTATCCGGTGAGCGTTCCCACACGCCGACGTATTTCCATTTGCGGCGGTAACACATTTTCTTAAACGTATCGGATAATTTTTTTCTGAACGATTCTTCGGAGTGTTTCTTTCCGTCGTAGGTGAAAGTGCAAAAATAGTTGAAAGTTTGCAGGTTTACTTTGCGAACAAGTCTGACGCGCTTGGCAATAGCGTTGCGTTTCAGCCTATCGAATTGACCGTCAACGTATTGTTTTGCGGCTTCGGCGTCTGCAAAATACTGCTTCATACGGTCGTAAATATACTTTTTACGCTCACGCTTCTTGAGACTTTTACACTCTTCATACAGTTCGTCGAACAGTTGCCTGCGGGTTATCTTTCGTGTCGTTACAGACTTTGAAATTTCGTCTGTGGACGAGTTCTTAACCGATTCCGAACATTCTCCTGCATTGACTCCGTTTGAGTCGTCAAGTGTCGTTAAAGCCGTTTCAGCGTTACACTTATCTGTGTTTAACCGCGGTTGTTGCGGCGCATCGTCAATGACCTCGATTACTTCTTCGGGATGGTAGCGTTTCGGCACGGCAGGTCTTGTCGTGTGTGGAATCGCTATGAAATGACTTCCGTCATTGTATATTTTACACTTTTGATATGGCATAATTTTTACCTCCTTTCCACGCGTAAAACGTGGGTATTTTTTATTAAACCAACGGGAAACGATTGAACGAAAATACTACTTCGTTTCCGTCGGAGGTGGTCGCTTGGAATTCATGATTTCCGCAAGTTGTTTTTCGTACCTGCGCATCATAATTTCCGTGACCTTATGGATAATTTCCTCTCTGGACTCATCCATGTCCTTTTTGTCTACTTCGTCGAGTTTTACATACAGCGGAATATTGACGGCGTAACTTCCGTCCTTTCTTCTCAGCCCTATGTATGCGACCTTTTGGTATTGTTCGTTCATTTTATCGTCTCCCATTTGTTTTCGTGGTTTTAGTTTACTTCGCTCACGTTGCAGGTTTTGCAACAATTAAAAATTATCTTACAAAAAGTGTAAGCTCCTTATGGGACACCTTTTGTCCCAATTAAAAATCTTTTTGTAGTCGTATCTTAGCAGTCAAACCGGAAGTTTTTTTCCTGTTTGAAAACTTTCTTGATGAAATTTTAAGGCTGCAATACGACATCTTTTGTCGTGATTAAAACTTTTCAGCGACTTTTGTATTTATTCTAAAAGACGAACTCGCAAAATCTTTGCGACATCTAAAAACTTTTTACGATAAAATTTTACACCGCGATTTTACCGATTACCAGAACATCGGCGTGACGGAAATGTTCCAGTTTGTGATGCCGCAGTAACCTTGGTGTAACCGCCGAGTAACTTCGATGTGATGTTTTTCGTCGCGCAGAAACAGCATACACGAAAGAAAAACTAAATGTAACAGACTTTACCAAGCACTTTGGGATATGAGCGTGAACTTTCGGATATATACCGCAAACAACCCATACAAATCGAACAAAAACCACGATAAAACAAAAAGCCGCTCGGCACTATACAAATGACCGAACGGCTGTATCGTAATCTATTTAATTTTTGTGGCTAATTTACCATAAAAATTAAGTGGATTGAAAAACGTGTAGATTAAAGTCGAAATTCGCTATTAAAATGTGAAATATATTTACTTATTGGCTATTAAAACGTGCGTACAGCTTGACTTTGGCTTTTTTATTTGATATAATATCTGCAAAAGTATCTGGAGGGTTTTATGGAAACGACCTACTTAAAACGAAAAATAGACGATTTTCTTTTGAAGTGGAAAGATGATGAAAACAGAAAGCCTTTAATAGTAAAGGGATGTCGCCAAATAGGAAAAACGGAATCCATCAGACATTTTGCAAAAATAGCGGGCTACGAAAGCTTTATCGAAATCAACTTCGTAAAAGACGAAAAGTATAAAAAAATCACCGTAGACGGATATACCGCTTCGGCGATTGTAAAAAATATTTCGTTGTTAGATCCTTCCAAAAAGTTTATTGACGGCAAAACATTGATTTTTTTCGACGAAATAACCGAGTTTCCGGATATTGCTACGTCTTTGAAGTTTTTTAAGGAAGACGGACGGTTCGACGTGATTTGCAGCGGCTCCATGCTCGGAGTAAATTACAAAAAAATTGAGAGCAACAGTGTGGGATACAAGACCGACTATGAGATGTATTCTATGGATTTTGAAGAGTTTTTGTGGGCAAAGGGCTACAATGACGATACAGTAGAAGATATGCTTTCGCATATGAAAACATTTACTCCGTTTAACGAACTAGAAATGTCCGTTTATCACGGAATTTTTCTCGATTATGTGGTTCTCGGCGGTATGCCTGCCGTTGTGAAAGATTATATTGAAAAAGGAACGTTTGAAGGCTCGCTCGACACGCAACATCAACTCATAGCCGATTACAAGGAAGATATAAGAAAATACGCTCAAGGCATTGACCAGACAAGAATACTGAACGTTTTCAACAGTATTGCATCTCAACTTGCCAAAGAAAACAAAAAATTTCAGATTTCAAAAATCGATAAAGATGCAAGATTCCGTGATTATCGCGGTTGCGCAGAATGGCTTGTAGATGCCGGTATCGTCAACGTCTGCTACTGTTTAAGCGATGTTGAACTGCCGCTTTCGGGAAATTGCGACACCGACAAATTCAAGTTGTATTTCTGCGATACGGGTTTACTCGTTTCTCTACTGGACGAAGAATCGCAAGAAGATTTGCGTGCGAATAAAAATCTCGGAGTATATAAAGGCGCGCTGTACGAAAATATTGTCGGCGAGGCATTGGTTAAAGCCGGTTATAAGCTTTACTATTACAAAAAAGAAAACGCAACGCTTGAAGAAGACTTTTTTATCCGTTCGGCAGACAATCTGATACCGGTAGAAGTAAAAGCAAAAGGTGGTCGCTCCAAATCCTTAAGAACGCTGATTTCTTCAGAAAAATATCCCGACATTGCGTATGGTTTCAAACTGTCGGCAAATAATATCGGCTACAGCGAGCAGATATACACTTTCCCGTATTTTTGCGCATTCTTGTTGAAACGATTTATGAAAACGTTTGTGCCGATAAGCGAATAAAATTATTATTGGAATTTTTCGATTTTATTTTTCGGTATTATGGTATCGGAAAAAGTCGGCTCCGTCAAGGGTATAAAATATCGCTGAAAACTATGAGTTAATCGACTTATACGGCAATATTTTCTACTTATTCCTTGACTGTTCCGCCATTTCCCGATAGATTGTTTGCCGAAAAAATAAATTTTCTCGGAGGTAAAATGGAAAACGGAATAATTTACGCTCGGTTCAGTTCTCAAAGTCAGAATGAGCAAAGTATAGAGGCTCAAATTCGTATTTGCAGTGAATTTGCCGAAAACAAAGGCATAAAAATAGTCAACGTTTACTCGGACAAAGCCAAAACAGGCACGAATACCGATCGACCTGCATTTCAAAAAATGGTGTCCGATGCTCAAACGGGAGCGTTCAAGTACATAATCGTGTATATGTTCGACAGGTTCGCCAGAAACCGTCGCGACAGCGTTATGTACAAGGAAATGCTCAAAGAAAAATACGGTATAAAAGTTATATCCGCGCTCGAGCCTATATCCGAAGACGAAGGCGGCGAGTTCTACGAAATGTTTTTGGAATGGAACGCCGAAAAATACAGTAAACGTCTTTCCAAACGTATCCGCGACGGCATCGATACAAGTATTGCCAACGGAATGTTTTGCGGCGGAAAAGTACCTTTCGGGTATCGTCTTGAAATAGAGCAAGCAGCCGATAACGCTAAACCTATTAAAAAAGTCGTTGTTTACGAAGAAGAGGCAGAAATTATACGATTTATTTTCACTCAATATGCCGACGGCAAGACAAAAAAGCAAATAGCGGATATTCTGAATGAAAAAGGCTTTCGCATAAACGGAAGGCGTTTCAAAGGTCGTTCTTTCGATAACTGGATGACCAACGAAAAATACACCGGCGAATTTAAGTTTGGCGGCAGAGATTGCAAAAATATCTACCCCGCAATCGTGGATAAAGCCTTGTTTTTGAAAGTGCAGGAAAAACTTGCCGAAAACAAGTACGTTCTCGGCGGACAGGAAACGGCAAAAGTGCCTTATCTTTTAAGCGGCAAAGTCTTTTGCGGACATTGCGGCTCGGAAATGGTTGCAGATAAAAGCACAGGTAAAAGCGGCAAAAAATATTCCTACTATACTTGCAAGAAAAGGCAAAAGCACGAGTGCGATAAATTGCGTGAAAATAAGGATAATCTCGAAAGTTACGTTACGTCGTGCGTAGTGAACTTTTTGAAAGATAAGAAAAATGCGGAAATGGCAGTTGACGACGTATTCGCCTATTACGAAAAACGTACTGACGAAGACAATCTAAGAAGTATCGCCGCACGAATTGCAAATATACAAAACGAGGCGGAAAAACTTGCTGATGCGTTTATAGATGCAAAGAGTCAACTGTTGAAAAACAAAATTGAAACGAAAATGGCAGAGTATGAAATTCTGCTCAGCGATTTGGAAACGCAGAAGGCGCAACTCGAATTAGAACGCGGGTATAGAATTACGAAGAAAGATTTGCTTGCTTTTATTGAGGAACTGCTTAAAGGCGACGTCAACGATAAAGAATACCAAAAACAAATAATAAACCACCTTGTAAGCCAAGTATTTGTTTCCGACGATGACACCGTAGTGTTTTTCAATCTTCGCGGCGGTAAAGACATCGAAAAACTGACTATAGACGATATGAAAGAGGCTGTAAATAGTGCAAAAGGTGTGCGAACGCAAACATCCCCACTCCACCACAGATGAAAAAAACGAACTCTGATATAAAAACGGAGTTCGCTTTTTTCTTTTCAAGAGACTTTTTCGGCGTTAGATTTAAGTTTTAATTACAACATATATAATCGAATAATTATCTTTTAGCAGGTATTGAGTGCCCGATATCTGCTATTTTTTTTGCCGTCCGATTTATCGCCTTTCGTCTACGTTTGTAGCACAGTGAAAAGCGGAAGTCAACGGCAAAAATTTTTACCGAAAACTTTGAAATTACCGACTATAACGTAAAAATTTTTGCTGTTCGTTGACTTCCGTCAAACCAACTATAAAGTAAAAATCGTTTATCTTTTCCCGGTGCTACTTCCGTTTTCGCCGAAAGGCGAAGTAAATCGGAGGTATAATACAATGAAAGAAGTAAACAAAGGCATTTTGGATAACGATATGGTTATCTCGGCAGAAAACATACAGAAGATAGGCGAAGTTATCGCCTTGACCTGTATTAAAACTGTAATCGTCCGTTCGGGCAAAGATTTGCATTATCTATAAAAGGACTGTTGCGAGATATGAACCGCTTAAAAGACGATTATTCGCCGTTTTCAAACGCATACGATATTGCGCAAGAGGCAATGCTGTTTCTTTGCCAACATATAGGTGAGAAACTCGGTGACGACTATACTACGAAATACGGAAAGGTTGTAACTATTAAAAGTGCTTGTTATCGTTGTGCCGACAATTATTTACAAAAGCAATACACACACTATATGGCAAACACAATAAGCCTTGACGAGCGAATTACGGCAGAACCTGAAACATTCGATGACGAGCAGAAAAACGATTATACTGACGTTGACGGGCTAATAGCGAAGATGAAACTTACAGCCGCAGAATACGAAACGTTATGTGCCTATATGGCAGGGCTTACTTATCTCGAAGTAACTCGGCTTTTGAATGTAAATCGCACGACGATTTTGCGCAGAAGAATGAGTCTGCAAAGGAAATATGCATTTGCGACAAATAGCCTTTAATATAAAAGTATAGACGGATAAATCACTAACCGCAAATTGTATGCTAAATGGAACGGCTCCTACGTGCAAAATTGGGCTATGGTCAGAAACCGACTTGCGGTCAATCCTAAGTTCCAAACGCTTATGCAAAAGTATGAAAACTTAATCTAACAAAAATGACTTACACACTTTTCTTGACATTCCCAAAAGAAAACACCACCCACTTCAGGATGGTGATTCTCTCTATCTTTCTTACCAAATTAATTTATATTCTTCTTTTTGTTTAGCAAAAATTTTATTTAAGTCCTCATTGATGGCGTTCATCTCTTCTATCAACTTTTCAAGTCTTTCAAAATAAAATGTCGGATCAGTTTCTAAATGCTTTTTAGTTAAGTCGTCCTTAAACAAACGATGAATCACATAATTCCTTTCCTTACACATATCACTTAATCTTTTTTGTGACTCATCGTCAAAATAACCTAATTTTTTTGCTCTATGGATTCCAAATCCAAGTGCTTTTGATTCAAGCTTTTTATACCATTCATTAGCTTTGTCTGCAAATTCATTAAATTCAAAAACAAACATAGAATCTCTTTCTTCAAACTCTCTCAATAGTTCATCAAAAGCTAAGACATTAGCTAAAGTATATTCTATCATTTGCGAGAGATTAACTATAAATCCTACTTTGCCCCAAAGTTGAATAAGCTGTTTTTCTATTTTCTTTTCCATATGTCATATAAGGGAAGTTTTTATCAAATCACAATGGTATGCTTATATCCGGGGGTTAGGCTTTTGAAATTTTGAAAGTAATATAATCCGTTTCAAGAATTATATTTTCCTTTTTATCAAATTGTTTCAAAACGAAAGCATATTGCCCATATGCCAAACCGTTTATAGATTTGTAAAAATCTTCGATTGGAATATCGCACTTTTTTATAATAGACCAACTCGAGGGTTTTTGCACAGGACCATGAGGACCTCCAACGGTTACATAGTCTTTTGGCACAAATAGTTTGATTTCGGCATGGTCATATTTGTCACAGCAAGGTTGAAAATAGATATTAACCAAATCGGCACCTGTAGATACTTTAATATTAGCTTCTTTTAACAATTCGTCTTTACGCTCTTGCTCTTTCTTTGCATAATACTTTTCTTTATCAGCCTCAGTGTATGTAATCTTAACAATATAATCGTTGGCAAGATTATTTGCAAAAACAATTTTTACAGCAGTAATCCTGTCGTTAAAATCGACAACGATTCTATATTCCTTTTCTTCGCATGGAACTTCAAACCATTCTTCATTTTTCTGGGCAAAAACTTTACTGAATGGCAAACCTTCTTGGAAGTTAGCGGCGGCAATTAACACATATCTAGTTTTATTTATGTCATCATCTTGTTTGATATTAAATGCATCCTGTTTACCATCAAAATTTCCATATTCATGCCAACTACCTTTTAATTCGTCTTGTTCAAAACAACATTTTCTAAAAATGCCGTAATAGAAATTTTCTCTAAACTCGTTTAAAATATATTTTTGATATTTATTCATAACTTCCTCCTTTACAACGAGCAAATGTAGTCGATGCATTGCTTAATTTCATCTTCGGACATCGATTCATCAGTTTTTTCTGAATGCACCAATGAATTTCTTATTTTTCTTAATTTATGCAACAAGTTGATTATTTTTTCATCCGATTTATTGTAAAAATAGCCCCATCCATCATCTTCTGACCAAGTTAGCTTTTCATTACAATATTTATCGAGCATTTCGGCAAAGTCACCTATATACCCGTCGCATTTTAATATCGCTTCCATGCGAACACATAATTTGATAATTACAAGATCTCTGTTTCCTTTACTCAATTCACAACAAAAATAATCTCTTGTTAGTTCTCCTACAACATTCTCCTTATTAAATTTGTTTGATAGCTCATTAATAATTCTTTGTCTTACATCACTTAAAAAATTAAAAATTTCTTGCAATGTAACTTGATAGTGATAGTTCCTTTGTCTAAGTCTATTAAACTTACTACGAAAATCGTTCTTGCCGACATAGAGCTCGCTACTATTAATATAAAACCTTTTTAAACAATAATAAGGGTCGTTTTCTTTTGTCCAACTGCCAATAATATTATCCTCAATACACTTATGGTCATTTTCTATTATAGCTTTAGCAAAGTCACGCATATCATTATCAACAACAAACTCAAATAATTGCTTCAAATTATTTTCCTGATACCATTTATATAATAATTCAGCTGGGTGAATTGGATATTCATACAAAGCTTTCTTTATAGTTGCGAAGTCTTTAATGCCTTCAAGTTCTTTTATACTAATAATACCATTGTGAATTGCTGCTTGAGCTTGTACCTCATATTCTGATACAGATTTATCAAGTTTTAATTTTGCAACCCTTATTTCATCCTCACTTGCAACATAACACTTTGACGAACCATTATCACTCATATGTAATTTTTGAGTAAAGAATTCATTTGCTTCACTATTAATTTCATTAAATTTATTTACCAAATCAAAATCACCCTTATTTAATGCTAATTTAATGGTGCTTTCAAGAATACGAACAATTCCGTAACCATTACGTCCTCCCTTTTCAGCAATATAAAAATAATTTAAAGTGTAATTATATCCGCCAGCATAATAACGAGTTACTTCAATTTGATAAGCGGCATCGTTATTTCTTTTAGAAATGCATAATAATTTCTCAAATAAAACCTTATTGCTGTTTTTATAAGCTTCTTCAATTAAATATGGGAAAGCATGATACCATACATATTCTCTACCTCTTTGATTTGAAAGCAAAATGTCCATTGTCTCTTCATTTATTCTTTTATCTGTAACTAACATTTCAAAGAAACTACGAGGCAACATGCACGCAAACTTGTCTAATTGATTTTGAAAGTAATCCTTATCTTCTACCGGAAGTAGTGATTTAATTTCATTTTCGTCTTCAAATGTAAACCTATAATTTCCCATTTGGAAAACTTTACCACTCAAAAGGTATAATGAATTTGACAAAATAGTCAAATTGATGGCATCCAAAATTTTAAAGCGATTGATAAATTTCGAGTCTATTTCACAAAGTTTTTTGAAAACATTAAAACTTTGGTACTTTAATATGTAGTCAACTATGTTTTTGCCATTTTCATCTTTAGGAAGGTCTTTAACATCCTCCGCTAGTGATACATCGTCATTTTTTGTACATAATTCAGCCTTTGACATAGTTATTATTTCCTTGTCAGGAGCTTTCCCCGTCATTAAAAAGTCTATCGTAACATTAAAAAGTTCTGCCATAATTGGAAGTTGAGAAATTTCTGGCAAGCCGGCCTCACTTTCCCACTTACTAATTGCTTTGTCGCTCACATTAAGTTTTTCCGCAAGTTCTACTTGTGTCCAACCTTTTTCTTTGCGAAGACAAGCTATTGTCTTTCCAATGCTATGTTTTTCCATATCCACATCTCCTTTAGTTTTGTGATTACATTTTACCTTAATAGTGATCGAAAGTAAACCTACTTATAATCTACACGGAAAGTAGAGATTTTTCAGTTTCGGAAAAGGACTCTACGTATAGTAGAATGATACCATATATTGATGCTAAAATCAATAAATAATTGAAAATAATAGAAACTTTACTTCTATAATTTTTAACAACGAATTACGCCCCAAATTTAGCCCTAATTTTGGACTTAAAGTCGCAAGGTTTTTGCGACGTTGGCAATTAGGCGTGGCTTGTCTTGATACAAGTCGGCTCGGCTGTGCCTCGCCGAAGACAAGCCACGCCTCTGTCCGAACAAACAAACCTAAATCGGACAATGAAAGCACGGGCGGAAGGCGAAATCGCCGCTAACCCGCTTGGCGATCTTTCGCCTTTTTCTCCGCCGTGCGTGGACTTTCATTTTACCCCGAGTTTATGCCGTTTGCATTTTCGGAACAGTCGGGAGTGTTTGCGCTTTTTGCTTCGGCGTTCTTGCGGAAGTGTTCCGTCATCAAAGACAGTAGAGTGCTGTAAAACGATTTTTTTTCCGCCGTGGACATTTTTTCAATGTTCGGCGTGCCGATTGTTGTTATCTTGTATTGCTTTTTCATAGTCGTTTCTCCTTTTTGCCCAAAGGATAGCGATCAAACTCGCAACTTCTTTGCGACTTTGAGTAAATTTTTTCATTTTTGTGGAAAATTTCAGTCGAACTCGCAAAAAACTTGCGACTTTGGCTTGTAGTCTTGTGGACAAGGAAGAAACAAGACGTTTTTTTCTTTCTCGCAGAAAGCCTATCCGATTTAGGTCTAACAACTTTTATGGGTGCAAACACAAATCGAGCCACCGCAAGGGTAAAAAATATAGTGAGGACTATAAAGATACAAAAAATTTCCCTATATTTTTTACTGTTTCCTTGCCGTGTTCGCCAAAATCGGATTGTTCGGTTTCCGTCGAAAGACAAAAAAATTAAAAGGAGTTAATAACCAAAATGAAAAAAGCAATTATTTATGCCTGTTATTCCAGCGATAGCCAAACCGAACAATCGATTGAAGGACAACTTCGGGTATGTCGAGAGTATGCTCAAAACAACGATATACTCATAGTCGATACCTATATCGACCGTGCTATGACGGGAACAAACGATATGCGTCCCGATTTTCAACGTATGTTAAAAGACAGCGCAAAACGGAAATGGGAAGTAGTTCTTGTTTACAGATAATCCCGAGCACCTGAAAAGGACGAAGGAAACGACCTTACAAACAGAAAACCAAATAGAACAGGCGGAAAAATCCGCTTCTTCATATATAGTGAGTTCGTGCATTTTCAGCCACTTCCCACCAATGGGTAGCTATCCGAACCCTTAACCAAAAAATCCCGGCAAAAAGTCGGGATTTTTTCTTATATAATTATAAAAAATTTCTATTTTTTCGTCATATACGACAATCTGTTTTATTAACTTCCGAATGCCCATGTCGGCTTTTTTAAAATAAAAACAATGTTTAAGTTGTTTATGATACACACTATTATACCAAAATAAAATTTATGTCAATATTTCTGTTGAGCATTTTTGTAGAGAATTACAATTTTTCTAAATATTTTCATAAAATTAAGGAGTTCGTCTCCATCGAACTCCTTATCACTATTCTGTTATTTAAAAATGTTTAAGTTCTTCCTTAATTGCTTCCGTCATTTCGACCGTTGGATGTTTGATGTGAACCAAAAAGTTGAACAAGGAAGAAAAACTTTTGGAGGTACATTTCAGTTTGCGTGGCTTTTTTAATTTTTCAACTGCTTTTGGTGCATCGTACATAGTCCGATATAAATTTCGTTTTAATTCCGCAATATACGCCGTATGCACCTTGCATCCGTACTTTTCTTCAATATACGCTTGGATACTTTATAAGTCGTTTTTATTTTAGTCGCACGTTCCGATGCACACTTTTCAACGTCATTCAATGAGATTTGTCATTCTTCTTCACAAAACTCTACATTTACGCTGATATGTCCTTCATGTTTTTTGTGGGATAATACCACTACCGTCTCGACGTGGTCGGTTTGCGGAAACATATCGTAAGGAACGGTCGATATTACCTCGTAAGCGTCAAGCAGCGGTTTTAGATCTCTTGCTAAAGTCGCCGGGTTACACGACACGTAGACTATTCTTTTCGGCAAAATCTTAAGCAGGGCGTTGATTACTTTTTCGTCCACTCCTTTACGTGGAGGATCCAACACCACGGTAGAGTCTCCGGAATATTCGATTTTCGGTAGCTCTGTCGAACAGTCACCGCAAATAAATTTGATGTTTTCCTTTTTTAGTTCTAATGCCTTTTCTCTTCCCGTTTCTACAGCTTGCTCGCAAATCTCTATACCGTATACGAATTTTGCTTTATCTGCAAGCCTTAGCGTAAGGTTTCCGGCACCGCAATACGCATCGATAACGGTTTCACCTATGACAAACGATTCCACTGCCGAATATATTTTTTCTTCGATAAAGTCGTTTACTTGATAAAACGATGCCGGATGAAAAGAAGGAGGTATTCCTTTAGAAAATATACAATAATACTCGTCGCCGAGTATTACGTTATCGTTACCGTTGTTAACGTTAAGATATAATGCATAGTTTTGAAATTCGATAAAAGTCGTAAGTGGCATAAGATTAATTTTTTCCCGTGCCACTACTATAATGCAAATACTTCCGTTTTTTTCTCTCGCCACTATATGACGAACTTTTTCGCCGTCTTCTTTTTTTTCTTCCAAATACTTTCGAATTGCTTTAATTAACGATACGTTCCATGTTTTTTGCAACAAACAATCTTCTATATCTACTATTTCGTGACTGTTTTCTCTATACAAGCCAACTCTTTGATCTTTTATAGGATAACTTAATTTGTTTCTGTACCTGTAGCAAGATTCGGCAGGAACGGTTTTTTCTACGTCCACGCTTACTCCGGCTATTTTTTTGACGGTGTCGGCTACAAAATCTCTCTTTATCTCTAACTGAGAATCATACTTAATATGCTGCATCGAACATCCTCCGCATTTGCCGTAATATTTGCACGGAGGTTTTTCTCTCAACGGGCTTTTTTCCACTACCGCTACAGTGGACGCCACTCTGTATTTTTTCTTTTCGACTACCGTTTTTGCTATTACCGTTTCGTCTTTTATAGCTCCTTTAACAAATACGGTTTTTCCGTCATCATAGGCAATTCCTTCTCCGAATGCTCCGAATTTTTGAATACGATATGTTTTTTTCATCGCAATTCCTTTATCTGTCGTTCTGCTTTTTTTATAAGTTCCCTTTCTTTAATGGACGCTCTCTTGTCGTAAGTGTGTTTACCTTTTGCAAGAGCTATCTCTACTTTGACTTTGTTACCTTTAAAATATACTTTGGTAGGAACGAGCGTAAATCCTTTTTCCCTGATTTTTCCGATTATTTTATCTATTTCGTAACGGTGTAAAAGCAGTTTTCTTGCCCTCTTTTCATCAGGATTAAAAAAACTCCCCTTTTCGTAAGGCGTTATAAAACAATTTTTTAAGTATATTTCTCCGTCATCTATACCGCAATAACTGTCTTTTATGCTTATTTTTCCTTCTTTTACAGACTTAACTTCACTTCCTTTAAGCGAAATTCCCGCCTCATATTTATCTTCTATAAAATAATCGAAATAAGCTTTTTTGTTTTGTTGAATTATTTTTTCGCTCATTTTACTACCCTTTTTACTTTCCTACGCAAAACGAAGAAAATATCTTGTCTATTATTTCGTCGCTTCCTATAACAGATGTTATTCGCCCCAATTCGTCATACGCTTCGGTTAAATCCGCAGCCACACAATCCATTGTCAAATTGCAGTCTATTGCTCTTTTTAAACATTCTTTCGCTTTTATTAGGGCGCTATATTGCCTTAAATTTACCGTTATTCCTTTTTTTACAAAGTCCGTCCTTCGGTATATTTCTTCTTTTAAAATATTTATTCCCTCTTTTGTAACGGCAGAAACGTTTATTCCTTCTCCTCTTTTTATATCGCACTTGTTTGTAACGACGATACAGTCTGCCTGTTTTTCATCGTCTCCGGCTTCTTTTACAAAAACTCTTACGTCTGCGCCGTCGATTGCTTTGAACGCTCTCTTTATACCTTCGCTTTCTATTCCGTCATCGGTATTTCTTATACCTGCCGTATCGTACAAAACAAACTTTCTTCCTTTATAAACGTATTCTCCGTCAATAATGTCTCTGGTTGTTCCTTCCCTTTCGTTTACTATAGCTCTGTCCTCTTCCATAAGAGCATTAAACAACGAACTCTTTCCTACGTTCGGTTTACCGAATATAACTACTTGTATACCTTCTTTTATCTTTCTTCCGTCGCTGTATCCGGCCGCCGTTTCTTCTATCTCTCTCTTTATTTTGTTTACGTCTTTTTTTATATTTTTCAATACAAAACTTTCTATATCTTCTTCGGGATAATCTATACTTACTTCTGTTTTTGCTATAACTTCCGCAAGTTTTTTTTGTATATCCCTTATTTTTTTACATAGTTTTCCGTCGGCTTTTTCGAAGGCGTCTCTTGCTTGTTCCACCGTTTCGGCATTTATTAAATCCAGTACTCCTTCTGCTTCCGTTAAGTCGAGTTTTTTGTTTAAATACGCTCTCATGGTAAACTCGCCGCCTTCCGCCGCTCTGGCTCCGTTACGTATAAAAAACTCCGTTATTTCTCTCGCTATAACCGCAGATCCGTGACAATATACCTCTCCGCTCTCTTCGCCTGTATACGACTTTCCTTCTTCGTAAAATATTACGACGCATTTATCTTTTATCGTTTTGGTATCCGCAGTTGCGTAATAAGCTCTTCTAGGCTCCTTAAAATCTTTGTTACAAAGTTTTTGGAGTAATTGTTTACTTCCTCTTCCTGACAGTCTTATTACGGCAATGGCGCCTCCGTACGGCGTAGAAGCTGCCGTTATTATATCTTCTCTCATAGCGGTTTTAACCTCGGTTTATTTCCTCCTCTCGGATAAGATAAAGGAGACTCTTTTACTTTTTCTATTATTACGAACTTTCTCACTATTTCTCCGAGATTTCTCGTTTCTGTTTTTAATAATTTTCCTCCCAAAACGTCAATTGCTTTTTGAGCCTGATTTAATTCTTCTTCGACGTCTTCGCTTTTGTATGCAAGCATAATCCCACCTTTTTTTACGAACGGAAGACAATATTCGCACAACACTCTCATAGGAGCAACGGCTCTCGCCGTCACAACGTCGTATTTAACGTTCTTATCCAGATCTTCCGCTCTTTTGTGAACGGCTTTCGCTCTTTCCAAATTCAATTTAGAAATAACTTCGTTTAAAAACGTTACCCTTTTGTTAAGGCTGTCCACCATTGTTATATCCAGATCATCTCTTACTATCTTTAGAGGTATGGCAGGAAATCCCGCTCCGCTTCCTATATCTAAAACAGTTGCGTTTTGTTTTATAAGATCTTCAGGTAAAATGCTGTCTTTAAAATGCAAAAGTTCTACTTTATCTTTTTCCGTTATAGCCGTAAGATTAAACTTTTCGTTCCATTCTTTTAAAAGATTATAATACAATTCAAAGCGTTCGTCCATGCACTAAATTATACACTCTTTTTCGTTAAAAGTCAACGAGAGCAAAATATTGTTTTTTGCTTGATAAAGAATATATATTTTATTAAGAGAAGTATAGATATAAGTAGTATGGTGTAGAAATGTAGAAAACGTACTTATGAGCAAAAAAACGAATAAAAACGCATTAAATGAGCAAAAATAAAGGCATATAAAAATGTGGAAAAAAACGGACAAGTATAACATAAAAAAGAGGTTTTCCACCCGACGAAAAACGAGCAAAAATAGTACATAAATAAATTGATATAAAAAAAGTACTAAAAATACAAAAGTACAAAAAGGTGAAAGTTTTCCACAATGATTTCCACACTGTGGATAAACAATCACAAACAAAATAAAAAATATCCGTCGTGTTAGATAAGTAACACGACGGATATTTTTTATCAATAAAGTACGGATTCTACCCAATTGAGTAATTTGTCCGGAGAAACGCTTGTAGGAAAAACTTTTCCTTCTTTTAAGACAGCCCCTTTGCAGCTGTTTTTAAGAAATTCGTTGGTTTTTCCCATTCCGCTTCCGCCTGAGGTGGCAAAAGGAATAATGGTTTTTCCCGAGCAATCTATTTGTTCCAAAAAAGTATTTATTATGTGAGGAGCAACGTACCACCAAATAGGAAAGCCGATGAATATTGTAGAGTATTTAGATACGTCTTTTGTCATGGGAGCAAAGCACGGGCGAGAAGAAGGATCTTTCATTTCTACCGAAGAACGGGAGTTTTCGTTGCGCCAATCCAAGTCTGCTTTTGTGTACGGAACGGCAGCCTTTATCTCGCATAGAGGAGCGTCCATAGAAAAAGCTAATTTTTTAGCAACGGAAGCGGTATTACCGCTCGCAGAAAAATAAGTTATGATACAACCGGGCATAAACATTCTCCTTTTAAAAATTATTTATTTTTAGCCGCAAAGCCGCCGCCCCGATTATGTGGACGTTTTTTCGGTAGGCTTAGTGGCTATAAACCAAAACGTAGTGCCTTTACCGACGACGCTGTCGACGCCGTAGTCAAAATGCTGTCCGTCAAGAATCATTTTTACTATATTGAGGCCGAGACCGGATCCTACGATGTTACGCTTTTTTTCGTTAGCTCTGTAAAATCTTATCCAGACGTTAGGAAGGTCTTCGGGCGATATACCTTTACCGTGATCGGAAACAGAAACCTTTATGCCGTTACCTACGTCTTCGCAACCGACTATTATCTTTTTATCTTCGCCGACATAGTTACAAGCGTTGCCTATAAGGTTGTAAAGAACTTGCTCTATTTTGGAATAATCGGCGTACGCTTGAAGTGAAGGAGCAGAAAATTCGAATACATATCCGTTTTTTTCCGACATAATGCCGAATCGATTGATTACGGTACGACAGAGCTGAGACATGTCGAAGGTAGTCGGAGTAAATACTTCCGTACCGGATTGGAGCTTACTTAAGTTTTGTATATCCGCAACGAGAGAAGAAAGGCGTTCGGCTTCGTCTATAATGATTTGACAGTGCTGTGTTCTTTTTACAGGAGTGTTTCCGCTAAGGTCTCTTATCATCTCCGCATAAGCTCTTATCATTGTAAGAGGAGTCCTGAGGTCGTGACTGATATTAGCGATAAAGTCTCTTCGCATTTGTTCCGTTTTACTCATTTCGTCTTTAGCAAAGTTAAGAGACTCGGAAAGAATCTGTACTTCTTTAAAGGATCCGCCTTGAAAATTTACCGAGAAATCTCCTTTTGCCAAAGTCGAAGCGGTCAAAGCCAGTCGATTTATCGGTTTGCTTATTTCTCGGCTGAAAATAACCGAAATAAACATAGAGATGATAAGGCTTATCAAAGAAGCTAAAAGGAGCTGATTTTGCAGAATATTTACCGTGTAACCCGAATTAAGAATGGGGGCTACGAGACAAAAATAAAAGTTTTGATTTACAGAAGAGGAACTGCTGCTTTTCATCAGCAAATTGCCGTAAACCATAAAGTTAAAAGTAGAAGGAAGATCGGAGTTTTCGACGAAAAAGAATGACCCGAAATCGGAGTATATTATGTTTTGAATAAATTCGTTTTCTCTTTGAGAGGACCAGGTCAATACGTCTTTTACCGGTTTATAAACAATGTTTTTCGAGTCGGGTTTGCATACGATAACGTCGAGGTTTTCGTCAAAGTAGTATCCGCCGGAAGAATCGCCTTTTATTTCTCCTTCGTCTATACGAAAGATATAAATATCGTAATTGTTGGATTTTGCGAAAGACTGGATTTTTGAGTAGTAATGAGGATTGTCTTCAAAATTTTCTACCAATTCGTCGCTTATGTTACGGATGTAATCTTCTTGTTTTTTCTCATAAGAAAAGTTAAAAAAGAATAATTGAAAACACCATAACAACAACAAGAAAATTGTTGTCATTATGGCGAAGTTCAACCAGGTTTTTAAGAAAAGCGGGAAAAAGCGTTTTTTCATAGCTCGATTTTGTATCCGAGACCTCTTAACGTAACGATTTTGTTACGATACTCGCCCAAAGACGCTCTGAGCATCTTGATGTGAGTATCTACGGTACGATCGTCACCGTAGAAGTCGTATCCCCAAACGTCGTTAAGAAGTTTTTCTCTGGAGATGGCGATGCCGGCGTTGTTTACGAGATAGAACAAAAGCTCGTATTCTTTCGGCGTCATGGAAATCTTTTTGCCGTCCACAATTACGTTACGACCGGCGATGTCTATTTCCAATCCGTCGGAAACTATGCGTTTACCGGCGTTTTGAGTCTTGCCTCTGCGCAAGATAGCAGACACTCTCGCCATGACTTCTTTGGGCGAGAACGGCTTGGTAACGTAGTCGTCTACGCCTATTTCGAAACCGAAAAGCTTGTCGTATTCTTCTACTCTGGCAGAAAGCATGATTACCGGAATTTGTTTAACCTTTTTTATCTCTTTTACTGCGGAAAAACCGTCCAATTTCGGCATCATTACGTCCATAAGAATAATGTCATAGTCGTTTTCTCTCGCCATGGCAACGGCGTTCATGCCGTCAACGGCCTCCGAAACTTCATGACCTTCGAATTCTGCGTATTCTCTAAGCACGTTACGGATATTTTCTTCGTCGTCTACGATCAATATTTTAGCCATAATCATTCCTCCTTGGTTTATAACTATATTATCACAGATAGTATACCCCAATTTTTACAAAAAGTAAACCGTTTTTACCACAATTGTGAAAAACAGACAGGTGTTAATTTTACGTTTTTCATTTCTTGTAAAAACTCGGCGTTTTTTGGTTGCGAAAACGGTGAAAAAAGGGTATAATTGCTTAAATGTAGATAAGGAGATTTTTATGAACGCAACCGAAGGAATAAGATACACCGACTCGCTCTCCTATCTTGCGATATCCAAGAGCGATTTAAGCGTAAAAGAAAAAAGAGACATGGCTTATTCGGTATATAATTTCGGATTACTGTATCAAACGGGAGAAATGACTAATCCCGATCCGAAACTTTTTGAGCTGAAGGCATGTTACACTATAGATAAAAACGAACATCCCGAGTATGAACAGAAAAAAGAATACATTGACGGGCTTAATGACGGAGATTTTGTTACCGGCGGCGGCGTTATGATAAACGGAAAAATAAAGTTTGACGCCGGCGGAAATTTGTGGAAAAAGTGCGTGGAAAAAGGTATGCTTATCGGAGACGATGCGCTTGCTCCCGAAAAATTATCGTTATATACACTTATATACAAAATACTCAGCCTGCCAACCGCTACCGACGAGCTGATCGCCATGTGGTACGTCCATTTTCCTTTCGTTGTAAATCTCGGCGCACCGTACGAAGAAGATCCGTTTATGAACATGAAAGCGATAGTTCTTAAAGAAAATATTTTTAAACAAGCGCTTAGCAGTCGGTATAGCGATATAGTTTATGTAAACACAAAGGAGATGGTACTTGGCGGAGTCAATCCTATACTTATAGATTGGTTTATAGAGTATACCGAATGGAAAAACCAAAAAAACGAAAAAGGAATAAGCAGGGAAACGGAAAAGTATCAAAGAGAACTCGCTTTAGGAAATTTCGAATATGCGGCAAAAGGCACCGATAGGTTGCTTAACGAATATCCGGATGACGAAGAAATATATCTTCTTAATCTTGCGGCAAGAACGTCGCAGGCTGGCGAAATCAAAGAAGAAAAAGTAAGAGAAAGAATGCATGACGGAATTATAATAGATGCGCAGGAGGCGTTGCAGTCGCCAAGATTTAAGAAAAAAAATTATGTGGCGTATTACCTCGGATTGGCTTTTCTCGGAAAGAACGAAGTGGAAAAGGCTCAGAATTGTTTCCGCCTTGCTCTTACTTACGATCCGCAGTTCGAACTGGCTACTTTTATGTTAAAAGGCATAGACAAACTCATAAATAAAAACTAAAACGCAGTTGATTTTTGATCGGGCAACGTAGCCGAACTAAGATCTTGAGCCAAAAGGAGTTTTTGCAGCAATAATAAATTAAAAATATATAGAAACTACCTGCGAAATTAAACGCAGGTAGTTTTTTTTGCGCACATTTTCAATGTCAAAAGCTGACGTTTTTATTAATGATAACGCAGGTGTGAATTTTTGCACAGCTTTTACCTTTTATCGTAAGTTTTATGAGTGCCGTATAGAAAAGCGGACTGCACAGAAAAAGTGTAGTCCGCTTTTCTATACGTAAAAAGTCGTCGTTGCTGTATGATTTAAAAAATTAACCGATGGAAAAAACGTCGATTGTCTTAACAATGACGTTTTAAGTAATTTTTAAGATAAAAATATTGTAATATTAAGTATGTTAAAAAAGCAAAATGCCGTCTACAAAGTAATCTAATCGATATTTGAACGCCTCTGCCCCCTAAGAGTGTTTGCCTACAATACTTACAAGGATACTGCGGAACTTAAGTAACTAAAAGCGTAAAACGAATAGGTTTTTATTTAACGCTTAAAGGAAATCGTATAACGTTCTTTTGCCTACTTTTCTTTCAAGGATATAGCGGAACTTAAGTAACTAAAAACGCATAACGAATAGGTTTTTATTTAACGCTTAAAGGAAATCGTATAACGTTCTTTTGCCTACAATTCTTACAAGGATATAGCGGTATTTAAGTAACTAAAAGCGTAAAACGAATAGGTTTTTGTCTAACGCTTAAAGGAAATCGTATAACGTTCTTTTGCCTACAATTCTTATAAGGATATAGCGGTATTTAAGTAACTAAAAGCGTAAAACGAATAGGTTTTTATTTAACGCTTAAAGGAAATCGTATAACGTTCTTTTGCCTACAATTCTTACAAGGATATAGCGGTATTTAAGTAACTAAAAGCGTAAAACGAATAGGTTTTTGTCTAACGCTTAAAGGAAATCATTTAACGTTCTTTTGCCTACAATTCTTACAAGGATACTGCGGAACTTAAGTAACTAAAAACGCATAACGAATAGGTTTTTATTTAACGCTTAAAGGAAATCGTATAACGTTCTTTTGCCTACAATTCATACAAGGAAGAAGAGTAACATAGGTTGCTAAAAGCGTATAACAAGTAGTTTTTTGCCTAACACACAAGGAAATCTTATGATGTTCTTTTGCCTACTTTTCTTACAAGAAAAGTAGGTTAAGAAAGAAGCTTTTTAAAATCTTGCGCACCGTGTTTACAAACGGGACAAACGAAATCTTCCTGCAAGGTATCGCCTTCGTAAACATAACCGCAAATTTCGCAAACGTATGCGACTTTCTGCGTCGATTTAACTTGAGGCTTTACGCAAATTTTGTACAAATCGTACATCATGGAAGGCACGTCGGATATTTTAAAGGCCTCAACCGGTCGGCAAATAAATAAGCCGTGACTTCCGGAGTCGACGTAAGAAACGACTTCGAGAGAAAAGACGGCGTTAATATAATGTGGAAGATAAATCAAACCGTTGTCGGTTCGCAGCGGATTGCAAGTCCGAAATTTGTCGCACGACCTACCGCTACGATAGCCGAAATTTTGAAAAACTGCCAATGGCGCATCTGCGTCCAACGAACAAACATTGAGTTTGCCGCTCTCTTTAACCATTTCGTGAGTGAGATTTGTTTTATTAAGACTTACTGCAATAGTTAAAGGGTTGTTTGATATTTGCATTACCGAATTGATAATGCACCCGTTGTCTTTATCTCCTACTTTGGTCGTAACGACGTAAAGGCTGCACCCTATCTTATTAAGAGCAGTTTTGTCGACTTTTACCGTATCGCTTAATTTATTGTTTTGCGTCATGATATTTTTCTCCTATATTAGATCTTGTATTGCGAATTGTGCTTGTAAATTCCGAGTTTCGTCCGGATGCAAGCAAATATCCGTTACTTCGAAATTCGGCTATTTAAAATAAATATTTATAACCTCAGGTAAAACGGATAACAAAGTTAAAATATATCAAAGCAAATACATCCGAAGAATGCGAACTTAATTATTATTTAGGTTTGTTTCGCTATTCTTGTTTTTGTGCGGGAACACCGTCTTAAGGTTAATTCGATAAAACTGAGTTTTTAACTTCGAGAAACTCGACGAAGAAACTGCTTTCCAAACCACACAAATAAAAGCCACGATAATAGCGGCTACGAGCATGCCGCCTATTGCGCCGATCGTATCTATAACTATGTCCGATAACGAGCAATACCTTTGAGGCGTAAAGTATTGTATAAATTCGCTACCGACAGCGTATACGCACGAACTCAGTGCGGTAAGAGGAAAGGCAATCCACTTCCGTTTCAACAGCATTAAAGCCGAGCCGAAAATGCCGAATCCCAGCAGTGCAGACAATAATCCGTGCCCCATAAACTTGCGTACGAATCCGTATGCGGTAACGAAAAGTCTCGACTTAATCTCTAAGTCCGTATAGACTTCGGGATAATCTGCGCTTTGACATCGAATTACTATTTTTCCGTACATGGACGCCGTTAACTTTCCTGTTTCGCTGATTTTTGCTTTGCCTTTTATAACGCTCCAAGTAATGCGGTTTTTCTCTTTGTAATCGACAGGCGAAAATTCTGCAGTGTAGACATACTCCGAATGTGGCGTAATCGCTCGATTGCCTATAATCTCGATTTTTTTAGGCACAGAGCTCTTAACGTCAAATTGTTTCTTTACACGGATATTCGGATTTAGCGGAGAAGTTATTGTCAGAGTAACGCTACCGTAACCAGACGTTACCAGATAATTGCCCTTTCTGCTTAAAATGCCGCTGTTTGACGATTCTAATCGAAACAGTGAAATCAGTTTGTCATAGATAGCCGGATTTTCGCTTTTTGTAACGGTAATTTCTTCTCCGGAATCACCCCTTTGTGCCGTAATGGAGCGTATGATCGAGCTGCCTATCGAGTAGCAGTATCCGTGTTCCATGTTTAGACTATCGATATTATCGTAAAAAGCAAACGTAACGGGGATATAAGCATCCGAATCTGGTAAAATGCGGATTTCCGCACAATTTATCCGATTTCTGCCGTAGTTAGCCGTTACGACGACCTCTCCCGGAGCAAGCGAATATAAGTACGAGCCGTGTACCGCCGCAACCTGCGGATCGGATGAAACGTAGGTTAAATTTGTAGCTCTCGTATTTCCGTAGTTAAATACAATCTGCACTCGCCTACCTACGCCCACTTGTTTTATGTAAGCGGACGGATTTACACTTCCCGACGAAAAAGATAAATTCATGTTTTCTTTTGGTTTTTCGCCCTGACAGGATACCTTGCAAACGCCTTTTACGCAAATAGTTTTGCCGTTGATTTTTTGCGTGTAGGACGCTATTATTTTTGCCTCACCGACCTTGTTGTAAGTGACGACGCCGTTATTGTCTACCGAAGCGACGTCATTGTCGGACGAACTGTATTCGAGCTGCACCGAGGCGAATTCCGTCGGCAAAATCGATACCGAAAGCGTTTCTGTGTCACTGCAAAACTTCTTTGTCGTATATTTTCGGGTAAGGGCTATTTTTTGAATTTCGTTTTTGCTGCCGACTTTGTCTTCGAGATCGAATTTGTCATCCAAAATCCCCGTAACTTTGTCGGTGTTGGAGCCGCTTACGCTGCCCGGCGTTGCCGACGCAACCCAAAGCGCAATCCATAAAACCACGGTACAGCATAACGCAACCAAAGCAAGAACCTTAAGTATAGTAAAATACTTGTTTTTGCTTTTCTCCATATCTTTTTGCCCCTTAGCCCCTTATTAGTATTAGACTGTTTCGTCTTGCCCGTAACCGTCTTAGTCGTATGGCGCTCACCGTGTAGGCTTTACTTAAAGCCGTTATCAGTATATATTCTTTTTGCAAATATGTCAATAGCTGAAGCGTTGCAGCTTATCACAAAGATGATCTTATTTTTACACTTTTACAACCGGCATCGTCAAAATTTGTCGCTATGTAAGCATTTTTAGCGACTTTGAAAATGAAATATCGCATTAAAAAATTAATTTTGAAATGTGACAAAACGGAGAATATGTCGCCGAATTTACAATACGTGCGCATATTTTTGAACTTTGCTGTTTTTCACAAATAATATAACTATGTGAATGTCACTAGGGTTTACCCATATTTTCAATGCGTCCTTTTTCACATTAAATATTTGCTTTTTCATTGAAATGCGGACATTTAAGCGAGAATAAACAGTATTTTCACAAAACTGCGTTTGCGATAAAATGAATTTTTCACAAAAAAATACAGTGAAAAATTTTTAAAAAGGCAAGAGGCGGTTCGATTTTCTTTAATATTTACGGTAGAGCGACCTTTTGTGAAAATACCGTCAAAATTAAACAGCTTTTAGACAGCGAAAAATAAATCGCAATCCGACGTTATACTTACTGCATCGAGAACAAAATTATAAATGTGTTCCGCCCACAGGACGTTATATTTAATACCGTGTCGTCAATGTTAGTAGTTAGGCAAGTTTATATTTGGTTTTTTTTGGCTTATTTGATATATTCTTGCATGTAGACGAGTGGCTGCCGTGCTTTGATTGGCGCAGTGACGGCGCAATAGCGCAATTACGGACCGGTTTGTGCCTGTTTGATAAAGAGATCGATTTGCGCAAATGCCGCCTTTAAGCCGCATTTTTGACCGCAAAGCTGTTTTCGTGCGCAGGGGGAAAGAGGGAAGTATACAAATTACGTTACACGGTGACTCGATGAGTCTTAAATGCTTTAAAGTCGACGCTATAACGGAAGACGGCAATGGCAGTCGTAAAATTAAACAATAGGCTTTGCGTATAAGCCCCTATTTCTTACCCCTATCTGTCATATCCGGCGTTTTGTTCGGCTTTAACAATGGCAACGTATCATGTTTTCGGATAGGTATTATATTGTTAAAGCTATTGTAAAATATCTTTGCGATTATAAACTTTGGCGGCGCAGTTTATATGCGTATCTTTGCGCCGATGATGTTTACAGTGTCGACAGGCGTTTGATTTAGCATGCTAATATTTGCTGAAAACCGCATGGGGAGGAATTTGTGACTGCGCACGAAAGACGGCAATCTATTTTATTTACGCTTTGCAGAAGACGACAAGAAACAATGGAAAATTTTGCAGTGGAGTTTGGTGTGTGCAAACGCACTATTGAAAATGACATAATGCACTTGTCTCTTAAATACCCGATATACACCAAGTCCGGTAGCGGAGGCGGAGTTTTTGTTTTGCCGAATTTTAAACCTGACAAACCGAGTATGAACAAAAAGCAAATCGATTTGCTGAAAAAATTAGCGTTGTTGCTTGCCAATGAAGACAGAAAAACGATTATCGAGATAATTGAAATGTACGGATAGTTTGGGCGTATCTTCGGTTACTGCGTCCAAAAACGAAAACTACCGACGGTTGGATGTGAGAATAAAACGATTTTTAAAAGTTTGCGCATTCACACAGAATCCCGGTTACAATTTAGTAAGAATACGTAACAAAACATGTTTCCGACTTGCATTTTTTAGGTCGATATTATTTCAGTGATTCCATCACTAATTACCGATAAGGCATTTTCACCGATTTCCGTTACGGGCAAACCATCGAATTACGTAGGAATAATTATGCTATCGACGTTTTCGGTTTCACCGTTACGCTGTAACCGTCGTCGGTTTCCTTATAAGATTGCAGCCGCATTTGTCAAAGTGCCGGGTATGCGAGCGTAGACGGCTGATTCGGATATATGAAAGCAATTCACGATTTTCCGCCGCTTTCGTCATTATGCGAAAAACGTTTTGTTTCAACGATGTATGCGCCGTTTGCGTTGGAGCGGATATCTGCCGGACGTCCCGAAATAGGCACTGCTTACCGCTGTGCAGAAAGTGTAAATGGTTTTTCCGCTTAAATTGTAGAAATTAAGGAAGGGCAAAACGGGCATAGACGCCGTCCTCACCCGATAAGGAATGGTACGAAAATGGTATCGTAACCATCGATAACTTCTTTCGAAAGATAGGTTTTTTTTCCGGGCGTGCGTGGGTGGCGGCCTTATCGCCTTTTGCGGCTTCCGTAGTCGGCGTATAGGAATCAGGGGAAGATCTTTGCCGGTTCCGGTTCCGATCTTAAAAATGTCCGCACCCGTTTTCGGCTGAATGAGGGTGCTACTGCGTCCCCAAGAAAAGAAGTTTTATGATATTAGCTATTTTGTGTATAGGCGCTATCAAAATCTTTGGTATCTTAGACGTTGAACTTTAAGGCTTTGAGTGTATAAAAAAGTTCGGATGCTTTTCTGATTAAAAGCATCCGAACTTTTTGGTCGGAGTGAGAAGAATCGAACTTCCGGCCTCATGAACCCCATTCATGCGCGCTACCAAACTGCGCTACACCCCGGTGTTAAAATGGTCGAGGTAGCGAGATTCGAACTCACGGCCTCTTGGTCCCGAACCAAGCGCGCTACCAAACTGCGCTATACCTCGTCACTTTAGCTAAGTTATTGTAGCACACTGAATATCAAAAATCAAGTGTTTTTTTGCAAATTTCAAAAATTTTCTTTAGCGACTATGCGAGATAATTTTTTAATATATCTTACATTAAGTTCGGGTTTGACACTAATTGCTAATTGATTTTTATTTAACACTGTTTTGTGGTTGCTACAAGCAATGACAAATATTCTTTTAATGCAGAATTAGCGGCAAAAATTTTTGCTCGATTGTTGTGTATATGTAAATCAGGTATAAGGACAGAAATGTTACAGGGCTTCATAAATAGAGGTTTATCTAAAATTAATCAACACATACATTAAAAATGTTAACTATTGTAAATCGCAAGAAAACAAACTATATGGGTTATGAAAACATAACTACTATTTGCGTGTTGTTTTAATATATATAAATGTTTTTGCGCCTGGCAGAAGTAAAATTTTGTATGCCTAGGTAACCAATTGTATGTAATTATTTAATCTTATCACGCTTTATATGTCAATTGATGGTTTAGATATAGTCAGGTATTATGCCGCAGCGTCAGATTATTCTAAAAACTTCGATGTAAATTGCTTATACATAATAACGACGCATATTTCGACTTAAGCTATGCGAAAGGCTCGTCGGGTTCTTTTTTGTAATATGTAATTTTATAACTTAGAATAATTATTGTGCGCCGGCGTGTTTGATTATTTTGTAGCGTAAAAGTCGTATTTTAACTATACTTCGGTATATTTCGCAAGGCGTACACTATTTATACAATACAACGTATTAAATATTGAGTATTCATTTGTGAGAAATGAGGCGCTAATACTCCCCTATCCAAGCAAAAGACTATACTAATTATATATTTTGTGCTTTAAACAAATTATTGCGATTGTTATATTGCGCGAAGTAATGGCTATGTTATTAGTTGCGTTACTTTTGCGCTTAATATCGCTACTGACTATTAATTAAAGATTATCAGCGCAAAATTTTACATGTTGCGCTGATTATTATGAAATGCGATTTGAGTTGCGCACGAATGTGAATAGTTTATATATTTATGCGCTGTACTTATTTTAAAATGCATAAAACAATACGGAGTCAAGCGCTTAAAATTTTTTGTTTTGCGCTAATAAATTATTTTAACATTGTTTAGCGCTCATTATTTTTGAGGTTTGCTTTTTTTAGCGCTAATTCATTTTTAATTTTTTCATTTAAGCGCTGTCTGCGTTACAATATTAATTATATTATTGAGACATACTTTAAATATAATTTTAAGCGCATTTTAGTTTAAATTTTTTCAGCTTTGTGCGTTACAATTTAAATATTAATTTGTTTTGCGTTTATAGTAAACTACTTTTTATTTTTATGTGCGCTAAATATAATTTTAAATTATATTTTAGCGCTGTATAACTAATAACAGGTGTCAATAAATATTGTTGTTTGCGCTCGCTTTTATGCTTTGTGCGCTCATAATTCTGAGAACTAATTTTTTAATCATCTACAACGCTTTAAGTTATTTATGTTCGTACTTATTTGCGCACATATTTTTTGCACATTTATTATTTGCGCTGATTAGTTAATCGATACTCATAATTAATGCGTCAAAAATTTAACAATGCGCTATGGTTTTATTAACGTTAAATATTTTGAGGCGAATAATGTTTTAGTCAAAATGTTTGTGCGCTGTATAATTTTGTGTAGCGTTGTGTAAATTGAATTTTTATTGCAATTTGACTTATAAATATATTGCAAGCGCACATCTTGTGTACGTTTTCTGCGCTTATCTTTGGATGAGCATTTATATTTACTACGTTGTCGAAATGTTTATTATGATAAGTATATTTTTTTGCGCAAAAATTAAATTCATTATATTTTTACTAAAATTTTGCGCAGTTAGGGCTACGCAGTCAATATTATTAATCTGTTTACTTTGCGTACCATTGCTTATTTGTCGGTTTCTTTTTTTTGTAATGCGTTGGTGACGTTTGAACCGGTTTGTTTAGTTTTTCTTATAATCTTGCTCTGTACTTGACACAATATTTGCAGTTATTCAGCTAACGCTATGCCATTTTTACTATTTTTGCATTGTTTGGCCTTTAAAATTATATTGTTTTGAACGTACCGCCAAAGATTGTATATGGACGAATAAATTTTATATTTTTTACTCTTTTAATGTAAAATAATGTTATATGAATTTATAACTATTCTCAAAATCGAACGATTTTCTCTCGGCATTTTGTTGAAATTTTTTCTATAAATTCTGTTTAGGAAGCTCAATATTTCGGGCCAAATGTCGACTTTTTTGATTTGTTTACTAACTTATATACCGGATTATACCTTCTTGCGAACGAAGAAAATTTTCTTTTATTTCGAGCTACTTGCCGGGTATTATTGTAGCCATGCTTTGACTTTTCTATTTATATAATGCAAAAAATAATAGCGTTATTTAATTGTGATAATTTACAGAAATATAACGCAGCTGTTTTTAGTTTGTAAATTATTATTTTTTTTGCGTACTTAACAATATCGCTCAAGCATTGCGATTAATCTGATGCTCAGTTAGCCACTTGTTCGATTTTTTGCAATCAATAGAGTAGGGAAATTAAGAATTTTATTATATTTTTATACTGTTCTATGTTTATTGGAGGAATAAACATAGATGCGGTTTGTTAATTTAAAATATGGTATTGATGCAATAAACTTATTGGGTTTTTAATTGCAAAGTAATTTTGACTATTGTTGTGCTGCGGATGATGTGAGGATCATATTTGATGCATTTTGTTTAGGAGAGGGGAAAATATAACGCATTTAAACGAAACAGATCTCGTGCTGCATTATTTATTGTCAATTTGCTACAAAAATATCTCGAAATTCCTATATTTAATGCAAAAATTCAAATACTTCTGTTTTTAGCGTTTTTGAGTAAGGCGCTTAAGTGAGGGGGGGGGTAAGTAAACTTTTGCCGTATATACGCAGCCGAATAATCGTTATGCGATTTTTGCTTCTGTATGGCTCCTTTTCGCAGTGAGACGTTACGTTTTAAAATGTTTGCTATATTAAATGGCAAATATATCATTGTGGCTATGCCGGAGAGCTGTTGTTTGCGGCCGAATCGAATAAAGCTTTTATTATCGCCTCAAATGCCTCAATGGTGCCCCGTTTTATAACTATTAGTAATTCTGTATGCTCATTTTAGGGAGAGTATTGGACATTGTGCTATAAGCAGCACGCTCGTTTATGCTTTTGCGCAGCGATTTGCGATTTCGCGCCTTGTCAATTTGCTACTTCATTAAGACTAATTGGAACGCATACTTGGGATGTGGGAACCGCCAAATTTTCACAGTAGTGCGGTATGGTGTTTTACAGGCGCAAAATCGCAGCAGTCGTGCGCTTTGCTGATTTTAGCGTTATAACTTGTGCGTTTGAAATATTTTTGCGCTGTTTGTTTTTTATGTGTTCATTTGCGATTTTGGTATTTAATGCAAACAAACTTATCTACTTATCCACTAAGTTTTCCACAAAAGCGGATAGTTTTTTAAGTTTTATTTTGGCTTTTATCATAGAAAAACAACATGATTTTTGTTTATTTATGTTTCATGTGAAACAATTTGTTTGTAAAATAGTACATAAAATGCAGTGAAATTATAAATATGTTTAAAAATATACAAAAATACAGTTTTCACATTATAAATGTGCTTTTTTATAAGTGTGTAATTTTATTAGGCTTTTACTGAGCTCAAATAGCGGTGATTGAGTCCTTGTTGGTATGTTGTATGTGTAAGATTACCTGAGGCATTTAGAAGTTTGAACTCTGCGTTAAAGTCAGTTTGCTAAGTTAGCTGAATTGTTAAGACAAGCAAATGGTAAGTAGCAAGAAGTAACATTGTCCGAAACACAAAATAATGTTTTGGCTTTCGAAGCATTTTGATTTATGCAGTCATATTGGGGGGGGGCGGAGAACGGCAGGCGAGATTTGAGAGTAATCGCAAATCTATACAAACTATCGGGAGTTCAAATTACCAATTGGGGCTTTTCTGATTTTAATTTTGCTATATCCCACCGGGTAAATAGAACTAGAAAAAAACGTATCCAAGCTATTATTGACTCTAATGAAGCGATTTAAGGTTAAATCTATAATAATTTAACGATTTATTTCGTTTTACTGCTTTACGATTTTTACAATAATTTTTTATAGAAATTGTCTAGCCGGGTCGCAAAAAAAATAACTGTAATTCACTTTTTGTTTTTAATGATGTCTATGCGTCTTTTACTGTTTTTTAATTTATTTGATTATGCAAAGAAAGAAGACGAATAGTTGTTTTGGTTGCTTGTGTCGACTAATTGACTATGTTAGTTGCGCACGTTGCAGTGTTGCTTCACGTGAAACGATTTGCTTCGATATATCGACTTTGCAATGCTAAGATTGCATACAATCCGATTGATTTGTATTTTACCGCCGAGTTTCTTTGGGTTTAACGCAGTTTGCCCGGATTCACGTGAAACTGCTTCTGGGTCGCCTTTTCGAAATGTTTAGATTAGAGCAGGCGAGTATTGTAAAAAAGAGTTTATTAGCAATCTCCATGATGGTAGCTATTGCAAAAATTATCGGCGGTCTTTGTCTGCGTTTAAGTTTGAGAGATAAAAAATAACGAATAAAACAGTACACGGGAGGCATTAGAAGATAAAATAAAAAAGCCTTTTGTGAAAAAGACCTTGGAGCAAATATTACACGTTTTGTTACATAGACAGTAGTTTTTAATTAAGCACACGGCAATTGCCTAAAAAAGTTTCACATGAAGCATTTTGTTTTCTTATAAGTTATGCTACAGAATATGCCGGGAATAGCGCTTCTTTATAAAAACTGCATAACTAAAAAAAGCGGCACGCCGTAATCAACGTGCCGCTTAAAAGGAGAGTAAGAAGATTATTCTTTTTTAGTTTGCGAATCAACAAGTTCCAAAATATCAGCTATTCTGTCGAGATCGTCCCTATTGTAATAGTCGATATAAATTCTACCGCGCTTGTCGTTGCCGAGAACGGAAACTTTTGTCGCAAAAGTTCGTTGCATGTGTTCTACAAGGTCTTTTAGCTCTAAACTTTGCATCTGCTTTTCTTTGTTCTTGGGGTTGCGGTATGCTTTAACGAGTTCTTCGAACTTTCGAACGCTCATTTTTCCGTCGGCAGCCTTTAATGCAAGAGCAAGCTGAGCGTCTTGGTCATCCAGAGAAATCAAAATCTTTGCATGTCCAGCCGAAAGCCTTCCTTGTGTTATAAGATCTATAACTTTTGGAGCCAAAGTCAACAGACCGACAGTGTTGGTAACGACTGTTCTACTTTTGCCGATGCGTTCTGCAACTTCTTCCTGCGTGTAATGGCACTCGTCCATAAGCTGTTTTATGGCAGTAGCCGTTTCGATAGGGTTGAGGTCCTCTCTTTGAATGTTTTCAATAAGAGAAATCTCTTTAATCTGAGCTTCGGTATAATCTCTGATTATTGCGGGAACAGTTCGTAATCCTGCACGTTTTGCCGCGCGCCAGCGACGTTCACCTGCAATGATCATATAGCGCTCGCCGCGTTTAACCAAAATCAGGGGAGTGATAATGCCGTGAATGCGAATGCTATTGACTAGTTCAGTCATTGCGACTTCATCAAAAATTTTACGCGGTTGATTTTCGTTGCGGTCAATAAGGTCGATAGAAATTTCCGAAGCCGGCATAGAGTCCGTTATTTCGTCAGATTCGATATCTGCGAGAAGGGCACCCAAGCCTTTTCCTAAACCTTTCAAAGCCATGTAATATACCTCGCTAAAAATTTATACCATTATTATATAATAAACGCCTAAATTAGTCAAGAAAATAAGTGCGCAAAATGAAAAGTATGATTTCATTACTATAGCGTCGTGCCTTATAGTTATAATTTCATAATATTGTGGATTCATACGATCGCAGTAAGCTAAGTAAAATTGCACAATCTTATATTATCAAAAAACAGATAATAATAATTTACGTTATTGCCGCCGAAACACAAGAAATGAAAAGAACAGAGAATAAATATAGAACAGTTAATCTTGCAAGATTTTTGAACAGTAAAAATCGTAAAAAAGTTTTGATAACCGATGTAAATGTTACAAAGTAAGCGAATAATATAATTTAATTAGGGTGGTACTGCTCGCAACGATGGGGGGGGGGGACTAAGGCAAAATCAAAAATTAAGAAGCATAAGCTCGGACAGTTATTATATCGGACAGTTATTATATTTGTATGTAAAAAGAAAAGGCTTTTGCTACAAGTGAAGTGCACTTCCAAAAGTTTAATTCTCTGTCCAAACTTTTGGGTTCACATTAAAGCGTAAAGCCTAAAAATATTATTATAAATCATAATTTTGTTTAAGCGGGTAACGAAAGCGTCATTTGCCTCTTTTGCGTATTCCTCTTATGTACCACAGCGCAGCTAAAGCTTGCAGCGGTATCGGTAAAAAGAAAATATAAAACATGCCGGCATAGGAGGAAAGAGATAAGAAAATCGCTGCGGCGAGCGACCATATTAGAACGCTCTCGGAAACAAATAAACCCAAGTGATAATGCCAGATAGAGGTGAAAACGATAAGTAAAATCGAGGATGCCGGTATTGCATACAAAAAAACCAACCACGACCTTTCCGATGATTTTGCAAAGATATTTATCAAAACAAAAACTACCGTGGCGACGAGCCATACCAGACCTACCGAAAAGCAAACGGTGAGAGGCTTTCGTATGCGCACCTTCTTTTTTACGGCAACCAAGTCGTTTAGAGTAACGTCGAGTATAGAGGCAATTTCGTTAAGCGTAATAACGTCCGGTAATGATTCGGCTCGTTCCCACTTGCTGACTGCCTTGTCTGAGTAATTAAGCTTTTCGGCAAGTTCGAGTTGCGTGTACCCCTTCTCTTTTCGGTAGAATATTATATTGTCTGCAATAACTTTTTTAAGATCTTCCATAGTTCAATTCTAACATAAGCTTTAGCATAGAATCAAGCAAATTATGTCGAAAAATACACATCGTATACGAAAAAAATGCAACGAATTTCGGCACTCTACCGGCAGTAGAGTGCCGTTTACCTGCTCTCTACCGCACCAAATAAGGTGTAGAACCCTATTTTAAAGAAGTAGGTTGATTATTGCGAGTGTCCGTTGTACAATGATAGCGTAAAGGAGGCAGAAATGAAAAAGCTTGTTGTTTTTGGCGATTCTTGTGCAAAAGGCATAGTTACGGACAGTGGTCGTCCGTTGCCGGCAAAGCCGTGTGCGGTGGATATACTCGGAGAGAAATTGTTATTTGACGAGGTGGAAAACATATCCGCATTCGGGCAAACCATAGTTAAGCTGAGCGAGCGTAAACTTGTAGAGCGATATATCGAGACCATTAAGCCGGGCGATAAAGTCTATTCGGTAATCTGGATAGGCGGTAACGACGTGGATTACGATTGGCGGCAAGTTGCGCTTTCGCCGGATTATCCGCATTCTTCAAAAACCGGGCTTTGCGCATACTCCGAAATACTGCACGATCTAACCGCAAAATTAAAGAAAGTCAGCGAAAAAGTATTTTTGGTTACTCTTTTGCCCGTTAATTCTCAGCGATACTTTGACAGCGTAATTAGTAAAATAGCGGACGGTAATGCGGTTTTAAAATTTTTGGACGGTGACGTTACCAATATTTCGCGCAAGCAAGAGATGTTTAATATCGAAGTTGTAAAGACTGCGTACGAAATGGAAGTAGGTTTAATCGATTTGCGAACGAAGCTTCTAATGCTTAACGATTGCTTTGACTATTACTGCGCCGACGGTATTCATCTGTCTCAAACCGGACAGCGATTGGCTGCGACGATAATATCCGAAATAATCGATAATGAAGAAAGATCCCTTTTAAGAAGTGTAAAAAACGAAAAGTTTTCGGCATTTGTGTGAATTTGTTTTGACATAAGCCCGCCTGAGGTGGTAAAATATTGAATATACCAAAGAGGGCGTTATAAAAGCAAATTTTTACAAGTGTGTTGTGATTTTTTGTGCTTTGCTTACAACGTTGACGATAACAATTCACGCTACGCCGACGATTGCTTTGACCGAAACAGACAGTTATGAGACTTTCGTCGCTGCCATTAATTCGGCTGAGAACGGAGATACCGTTCGACTTACAAACAACATAAACGTATCGCAACCTATTTTCGTTATTGACAAGAACATTACTATTTGCCTCGACGGTTCCGTAAAGGCTAAGAGTGCTGACGACGTTGCAGCCGTTTTTAATATTAAAGGCGGAGAAGTGACGATAAAATCATCGTCGGGCGCAAGCGTAAAGGGGACTAAAACGCTTTTTGACGTAAATGACGGCGCAAATGTTTCGCTTGACGGCATAAAGATGGAGAAGACTTCGTCAAACGGCAGCAATTACGGCGTTCGAGCGGCATCTGGCAGTACCGTAGAAATAACTAATTGTTCGGTAGAATATCACGGCTATGTAAATGCGCCGGACACTTCGTTCTATGGAATTTACGCTGACTCGTCAACAATATCAGTAAAAAATACGTCATTTGTTTTGACTCAGTCTATCGACGGTTACGTTTCCGAAATGTATGGAATTTTCGGAAACGTATCGTCGATTTTGCGTCTTAGCGGCATAAACATAATAGTTGCGCAAAGCGAGTGTGCAAAAAAATCCAAGGCATACGGCGTATGTTCGGAAGGAAGTGGCGAAATATCCAAGTCTCAGGTTTTGACGTATTCGGCATATACGGCAAAGGCGATTAGCGGCGGAAGTGAGTTTTCTGTTATAAGCGGAAAGTACGCTGCGGACGGTAAAAATAAAAGTGCTGTTAGTGGCGTTTCGGTAAAAAGCGGTTCTTTTAATACCGATCCGTCGGCTTTTGTGGTCGGTGGCGGAGTTGTACGAACAGACGGAACCGAAAGCTATGATTATGAGTACGAGTCCGCAAATCTTGCCGCCCTTGACAGGGTGTTACGCTATGTCGTTGAGGGCGCAGCAGAGCCATGTGCTCACGAAAAAATGACAGAGGTTGTAGTGGTCGAAGCAAGCTGCGAACAGAACGGGTTGTTAAGGCGTGTTTGCGATAACTGCGATTTTTATGAAGAAAAAGAAATTTCGGCACTCGGACATAATTGTGTTGTTACAGATACCAAAGAACCTACGTGTACGGAAGATGGATATACCACGTATAAGTGCAGTCGTTGCGAATACGGGTATACTGAAAAGCGAGATATGCTCGGTCACGATTGTACCGTTACAGATACCAAAGAACCTACGTGTACGGAAGATGGATATACCACGTATAAGTGCAATCGTTGCGAGTATGAATATACGGATACGTTAGGTAAGCTCGGTCATGAAATAGTACATCATGAGGGCAAGACTCCAACATGTTTAGAAGTCGGTTACGAAGAATACGATACATGCAGTCGCTGTGATTACAACACATATAAAGAATTAGGTAAAGTCGATCATAACTATATATTATCCTTAAGAACCGAATCTACGTGCATATCCGACGGAAAAGAAGAATATAAGTGTATTTATTGCTTAGATAAGTACGAAGTAACTTTACCCATGCTTGGACACGATTGTGGCGTTACGGATACCAAAGAGCCTACGTGTACGGAAGATGGATATACCACGTATAAGTGCAATCGTTGCGAGTATGAATATACGGATACGTTAGGTAAGCTCGGTCATGAAATAGTACATCATGAGGGTAAAGCTCCTACATGTTATGAAACCGGCTACGAAGCATACGATACATGCAGTCGCTGCGATTACAGTACATACAAGGAATTAGGCAAAGTCGAGCATAACTATATATTATCTTTAAGAACCAAACCTACGTGTATATCCGACGGTAAAGAAGAATACGAGTGTATTTATTGTTTTGATAGGTATGAGGTAACATTACCTATGCTCGGACATGACTGCATTGTTACAGATACCAAAGAAGCGACGTGTATAGCGGACGGACATACCACGTATAAGTGTAGCCGCTGCGAATACGGGTATACCGAGAAGCAAAATATGCTTGGACATGATTGCACTGTTTCAGATGCTAAAGAGCCTACGTGTACGGAAGATGGATATACCACGTATAAGTGCAATCGTTGCGAGTATGAATATACGGATACGTTAGGTAAGCTCGGTCATGAAATAGTACATCATGAGGGTAAAGCTCCTACATGTTATGAAACCGGCTACGAAGCATACGATACATGCAGTCGCTGCGATTACAGCACATATAAAGAATTAGGCAAAGTAGAGCATAACTATATGTTATCCGCAAAGAGCGAGCCTACGTGTATATCTGACGGCAAAGAAGAATATGAGTGTACTTATTGCTTAGATAAGTACGAAATAACTTTACCCATGCTCGGCCATGACTGCATTGTTACGGACACTAAAGAGCCCACGTGTACAGCGGACGGACATACCACATATAAGTGTAGCCGCTGCGAATACGGGTATACCGAAAAGCAAAATATGCTCGGACATAACTGCGTCGTTACGGATACCAAAGAACCTACGTGTACGGAAGATGGATATACCACGTATAAGTGCAGCCGTTGCGAATATGGGTATACGGATACGTTAGGTAAGCTCGGTCACGAAATAGTACATCATGACGGTAAAGCTGCAACATGCTATGAAACCGGCTACGAAGCATACGATACATGCAGTCGCTGCGATTACAGTACATATAAAGAATCAGGTAAAGTAGAGCATAACTATATGTTATCCGCAAAGAGCGAGCCTACGTGTATATCTGACGGCAAAGAAGAATATGAGTGTACTTATTGCTTAGATAAGTACGAAATAACTTTACCCATGCTCGGACATAATTGCATTGTTACGGACACTAAAGAGCCCACGTGTACAGCGGATGGATATACCGCATATAAGTGCAGTCGTTGCGAATACGGGTATACGGATACTGTAGACAAACTCGGACATGAAATAGTACATCACGAGGGCAAGACTCCGACATGTTTAGAAGTCGGTTACGAAGAATACGATACATGTAACCGCTGTGATTACAGTACGTTTACGGAACTTGGTCGATTGAGTCACGAGTATTCTTGGGACTGGACTGTGGATTTAGATGCCACGTGTAGTCGGGAAGGCAAAAAATCACGACATTGCCTATACTGCTCGGCAACGACGGAAGAAACAGCCATTCCTAAAACAGCACATCGTGAAAAACGCACTTTGCTTAAAGAAGCCACTTGCGATAACGACGGCGTAGCGCAATACGAGTGCCTAGACTGCGGCGAAAAGAGAGAAGAGGCATTGCCCATGTCGGGACACTCGTATATTGAGACGAGCAGGAGTAATCCTAGTTGCGAAACGTTAGGTAAAATCGTATACGTATGCGAAAAATGCGGTAAAAATTCAGTTACCGTAATTCCCGATCTCGGACACGAATTTGGCACGCTTATAGAAGAATTGGCTCCTACGTGTTCGTTATACGGTCAAAAAGCGCATTACAAATGTCACAGATGCGGCGAATATTTCGACGAGTATAAAAACGGTATAAGCGAGGAAGATATTATTTTAGATAAAAAGCCGCACGATTATTCTTCGCCGAAAGTTATCAAAAAATCTACTTGCCAAGAGAAAGGCGAACTATTGTATACATGCTTGCGATGTGGCAGTCAATATACAGAAACTACGGAAAAATCACCGCACGTTTTACGATTTGTAAAGGGAAAGGCTGCGACTTGCATAGAAGACGGTTTTGCAGATTACGAGGAATGTTCGGTTTGCGATTACAGCACAAAGAGCGTTATCGAGAAGTACGGTCATGATTATTGCCCGGATTGGATTGTATCGGATTATCCTACATGCGAATCGGAGGGCAGCAAAACTCACGTGTGTCGCCGTTGCGGCCAAAACGACGGCATGGTAATTATGGAAAAACTCGGTCATGATTTTGTCGAATTCGAGGACGTTCAACCGACATGTGAAAATAGCGGAGAAAGGGGTCATCGCGAATGTCGTAGATGTGGTAAAGTCGAGAAAGAAATCTTGCCGGCTATAGGGCATAGGTACGAGCAGGTATCGAAAACGCAGCCCACCTGCGTAAGCGACGGCTTTATTGTGTACGAATGCGCAAATTGCGGTAGAACAAAAGAAGAAGCGCTGTCTATGCTTGGGCATGAATTGGAGTTTTTCGACGCATTGATGCCGTCATGTACGCAAAAAGGGCATAACGCATACGAAAAATGCGTGCGTTGCGATTATACGACGTACAAGGAGTATGAGCAGCTCGGTCACGATATGATATTTGTTGAAGGCAAGGCGGCGACTTGTGAAATCGACGGTTATTGCGATTATGAAAAATGTTTACGGTGTGGATTGTCGACCATTAAAGAGATACCTGCCCTCGGTCATAAATATGACAACGAATATACGGTGGATAAGCAGCCGTCGTGTGATGAAAAAGGTGAACGATCACGACATTGTTTGACATGCGGAAATCGAATCGACGTAATGTCTATACCGATGAAACCGCATGATTTTGTTAAAACGGTATTGTCCGAAAGAAGTTGCGAAACGGATTATGAAGCGATTTTTGAGTGCAAAGTTTGCGGAATAAAAGAAAAAGAATTTGAGCCGATGTATGGGCATGATTGTATTTTTGTAGGAGAAAAGCGACCGACATGTACGGAAGACGGATACGAAGAATATAGATGTTCCCGATGTGAGTATGGGTATAGAGATGTATTATCTAAGCTCGGACACGATATAATACATCACGGCGGCAAGTTGCCTTCGTGCGAAGCAAAAGGATGGAACGAGTACGAAACCTGCAGCCGCTGCGATTACAGCACGTATAGCGAAATCGAAGCAAAAGGACACAGACGTATATCGGCGGTCGAGAACAGAAGAGAAGCGACTTGTACTTCGGACGGCAGCTTCGACCATGTAGAATATTGCGGAGAATGTCAAAAAGAGTTAAGCAGAGAAAAGGAGATATTGTCTAAGCTCGGACATAACGTAAGTAAAGTCGGAGAAAAACAACCGACGTGTACGGAAGACGGATACGAAGAATATAGCTGTTCTCGGTGCGAGTATACAAAGAAAGCAACGCTAACAAAGCTCGGACACGATATAATACATCACGGCGGCAAGTTACCTTTGTGCGAAGAAAAAGGATGGAACGAGTACGAAACCTGCAGTCGTTGCGATTACAGTACGTATAGCGAAATCGAAGCAAAGGGACACAGACGTTTATCGGCGGTCGTAGAGAACAGAAGAGAACCTACATGTACTTCGGACGGCAGTTTTGACCATGTAGAATATTGCGGAGAATGCCGAAAAGAACTAAGCAGAGAAAAGGAGATATTGTCTAAGCTCGGGCATAACGTGGATAAAATCGGAGAAAAACAACCGACGTGTACGGAAGACGGATACGAGGAATATAGATGTTCCCGATGTGAGTATGGGTATAGAGATGTATTATCTAAGCTTGGACACGATATAATACATCACGGCGGCAAGTTACCTTTGTGCGAAGAAAAAGGATGGAACGAGTACGAAACCTGCAGTCGTTGCGATTACAGTACGTATAGCGAAATCGAAGCAAAGGGACACAGACGTTTATCGGCGGTCGTAGAGAACAGAAGAGAACCTACATGTACTTCGGACGGCAGTTTTGACCATGTAGAATATTGCGGAGAATGCCGAAAAGAACTAAGCAGAGAAAAGGAGATATTGTCTAAACTCGGGCATAACGTGGGTAAAATCGGAGAAAAGCAACCGACGTGTGCGGAAGACGGATACGAAGAATATAAATGTTCTCGGTGCGAGTATACAAAGAAAGCAACGCTAACAAAGCTCGGACACGATGTAATACATCACGGCGGCAAGTTGCCTTCGTGCGAAGAAAAAGGATGGAACGAGTACGAAACCTGCAGTCGTTGCGATTACAGTACGTATAGCGAAATCGAAGCAAAGGGACACAGACGTTTATCGGCGGTCGTAGAGAACAGAAGAGAACCTACATGTACTTCGGACGGCAGCTTCGACCATGTAGAATATTGCGGAGAATGCCGAAAAGAGTTAAGTAGAGAAAAGGAGATATTGTCTAAGCTCGGGCATAACGTAAGTAAAATCGGAGAAAAGCAACCGACGTGTACGGAAGACGGATACGAAGAATATAGCTGTTCTCGATGTGAGTATGGATACATAGAAACCGTTTTTTGTGAAGGACACAGGTTCGGCGATTGGAAAGTCGAAGAGGGTAATCACGCAAAACTTTGCGTTAAGTGCGGATTTAAGCAAAGTCATGCGCACGAGTACGGCGAAAGCGAAACGACCAAAGAGCCTACCTTGTCGGATGACGGCGAGCAATTGCGGGAATGTAAAGTGTGCGGCTGCCGATTTATACGGAAACTTTCTAAAATTAACGTAACGGCGACTTGCGACGGTGAGTACATCGACGGTGCGATAACCGCTTCCTACGACAGAGAAACAGATGAAGTTACGGTAACCGCAACCGAGATAGATAACAAAAAATTTAAGGGTTGGTACGACGGTGACGTATGCGTTTGTCAAGAAAAGACTTATACGTTTGTACGAAACTCTGTAGAAGTAAAGGCGTTATACGAAGACGATAAAGGCGAGACGATTTTGCTCCTTGCGGCGGTCTTTTTCGTAGCGCTCGTCTCCGTAGCGACGGTTGTAGGTTTTAGATATAAGAAGAGAAAGAAGTAGACGGCATGTTTAATTTCGATATTTAAGAATAAAAAAATCCGACGGAGATTTGCTTTTTAACGATTTCTCCGTCGGTTGTATTTTATAAAAATTATAAGTAGATTATTTCCATTTCCACAAAACTCCTAAGACGCTTTTCTCGCAGAATCAGAGAACTTCGCTCGATAAAAAACAAGTCTACGGCTTCCCACAAAAATACCCAAGCGAAAATGTCCACGCATTCTGTCCAAACGTCGTTTACGCTCAGCGAACTGAGACAAAACATAGCGACTAACGCAAGTATGCCTACAATGCAGAAGATAATCGATTGTATACTTTTACGACGTACTTCTCGACGGGTATCGCTGAGCTTTAACGAAAAATAGTTGCGAATTGCCTGACTGTATTTAGGCTTTTCTTCTTCGTCTATGCATTTTCCGTATACGGTAAGTCGCAAACTTTGCGCAGGTGAAAATGCGCTTGCGCTGTTTTCCAGAAAATCGGCTACATCGGCAGATATTACAGGCTTGCCTATTTCCGAGAAAGCGGATAAAAATTGACTGTCGTCGCTTACGCTTATATTAATGTCAGCAACGTCTGAAAATCGTTCTTTTTTCATTGAATCTCCTCTTTGTCGCAAGCATAACGGTTGCTGCTATGCAAGGGCAATTATATTTAAGTTAAGTTTATCGGTTTTTGTCCGAAGTCGGGCGTGTAAAAGGCGGACGCCGATACTCGATCTTGCATGTAGCCGTCTATCTCTAACTCTACGGCTTTATTTATCACTGCGTTGTATTCCAGCGAAGTTATTTTTCGGTTAAGAAAAGAGGGGCCTTTGTTAAAAGACGGTGTGTACTGGCTCATAATGCTTACCTTTGTAGAAGGAAAATTTTCTTTTATGTACGTAAGTATGGCTATCGACTCTTCTTTTTTGGTGGGGAGCACCAGATGGCGTATTATGACTCCCTTTTTTATTAAGCCGTCCTCGATAATCGTTTCGCTTTGACTTTGCACCATTTGCCGTATAATGCGTTTTGCTACTTCGGGATAATCGGGAGCTTTTGACAACAGCGCAGCAGTGGCTGAATTTATATATTTAAAGTCCGGCAGATATACGTCTATCAGACCGTCCAGATCGGATATGTCGCCCTCATAACCGCTTGAATTGTAAACTACGGGTATTGTAAGTAGCGGCTTTGCCATTGTCAAAGCCGTGGCGATAAGCGGTCTGATATGCGCCGCTGTTACCAGGTTTATGTTATGAACACCCGTTTTTGCGAGCTTTACCATAAGTTCGGCAAGACGTTCGGGCGAATATTCTTCACCCGCTGCGACATGCGAAATGTCGGAATTCTGACAAAAACAGCACCGCAAATTACAGCCGCCGAAAAATATAGTCCCGCTGCCCTTACTGCCGCTGATTATCGGCTCTTCGTAACGGTGAATACCGTAATGCGCCACGAGAATTTTGTCTGTTCCGCAAAATCCCGTGCGTTCGGGCGTTTTTAGGCAATGTCTCGGACAAATTTCGCAATAATCCTTCATAAAAACATTTTAACACTTTTGTTGCAAAAAAGCAACGATTATGTTATACTGAAGGCTACAGGACGTTTTATCGCAAAAAATAAAAAATTCGGAAGCCGACCTTCTATCTTACGGCAAACAGATAATATCGGAGGCGTGCGTCCAAGCCGAGCAACGGAGCAACCATGAGTATTTTGGAAATAAAGAATTTATCGCACGTGTACGACGCTAAATCCCTTTTCGATAAGGCAAATCTTGCCGTTTCCGGCGGCGATCACAGCGGAATAGTAGGGCTTAACGGCGCAGGCAAATCGACGTTTATAAAAATTCTTTCGGGTGAAATAGTTCAGGACGAAGGGGAAGTAAAGTGGCTTAACGGCATAACCAGGGGATATCTCGATCAACATGCGGACATAGACAGATCTCTGACCGTGATGCAATATTTGCTTTCTACTTTTTCGGAACTTTATCGTCTTAACGAAAAAATGGAAGCGATGTATGCCGAAATGGCAGATGCAGACGAACAGCGACTGGATTTTCTGATTGAAAAAACCAATAAGATTATGGAACGGCTGACGGACGCCGAGTTTTTCAATCTTGACGCAAAGGTAAAAAAGGTAGCCGGAGGATTGGGCGTGGCGGCATTAGGATACGATACGCCCATAAGTAATCTCAGCGGCGGCGGCAGAGCAAAGCTGATGCTGACAAAACTTCTTTTGGAGAAACCGGACGTAATGTTACTCGACGAGCCTACAAACTTTCTCGATATAGAACACGTCGAATGGCTTATCGAGTATTTAAATTCCGTTAAATCCACGTTTTTGGTAATATCGCACGATACCGAATTTTTGGACAAGGTGTGCAGAAATATAATCAGTATCGAAAACGGAGTAATTCGCAAATATTCGGGCAATTATTCGCAATACCTTGCGCAAAGAGAACAAAATGCAAAGCAATACGAAGAAGCGTACGAGCGGCAGCAACGAGAAATAGAAAAAATGACCGACTATATCGAAAGGAATAAAGCTAGGGCGGCGACGGCGGGTATGGCTAACAGTCGCAAAAAGATGCTTGACCGTATGGAAGTTATGCGTAAGCCTGTGGAAATTTACGACGCCGAGTTTAGCTTTCCGTACGTCGAGCTTCATACTAAGGAGCTTTTGACGGTCAAAGATTTGCTGATAGGCTACGACAAGCCTCTTTTGCCGGCAGTTTCGTTTACGTTGGCGAGCGATACCCGAATGTGGCTCAGAGGAACAAACGGCATAGGTAAAACCACCATGGTAAAGACAATAATGGGACTGCTTGCAAAAAAAGGCGGTTCCGTCAGCTTTCATCCTGCCGCAAAACCGGTATATCTCGAGCAAGACTTGCTGTTCGATAACGTCGAAGATACGCCATCGTCGTATATATCGGACAAGTTTCCGAGAATGAACGTCAAAAGCATAAGAGCGCTTCTTGCTCAGGTCGGATTAAAAAACGAACTTGCGGTGCGGAAAATCGGCGCAATGAGCGGCGGAGAACAAGTTAGATTAAAATTAGCGGCACTTATGCAGAAACCGTCCAACATACTTATTCTCGACGAGCCTACGAATCATCTCGACGTCAGAGCAAAAGCCGCTTTAAAGACTGCGCTTATGCAGTACAAAGGAGCGATATTGCTCGTAAGTCACGAAAAAGACTTTGCTTCAGGGATTTGCGACAAAGTGTTTGACGTTAAAGAATAAAAGGGGGGTAATCGATTATGGATGTCGAAAAAGTTTTATGCAAAAAAGATAACGGCGCCAAAGAAAAAGCGGGACTCAAAGCCGGAATACTTTCGGCTGTTCTTAACCTTATTTTGTCGGCTGCCAAAATAACGTGCGGATTGCTTTTCGGAGCCGTGTCCGTGCTTGCAGACGGACTGAATAACTTAAGCGATTTGGGCAGCAACGTCGTGACGGTAGTGGGATTTAAACTTGCTGCAAAGCCTGCGGATAAAGAACATCCTTACGGTCACGCTCGGATAGAGTATATCGCAGCATTGGCTGTTGCCTTTTTGATACTTCTCGTTGCGGTAGAGCTACTCGGCGAATCCGTTCGAAAAATCATAGACGGCGATAAATCCGATTTTTCGGCGCTGTCTGTAGCGGTTTTGGCTGTCGGTATATGCGTAAAGGCATTTATGGGGTTTTATAACCGTAAGATAGGCAAAAAGTTTGATTCCGAAGCGCTTAAAGCCACTGCCGCAGATAGCATATCCGATTGCGCTGCGTCGGCTGCCGTACTGATAGGAACTCTCGTTTCTTATTTTTTCGGGTTCGAAACAGACGGATACATAGGTTGCGGCATAGCGGTACTGATAGCGGTGGCAGGTATCGGGATTTTGCGGAAAACTACGAGCGCATTGACCGGCGAAAGTCCGGATAAAGAAGTTACCGATGCTATAAAAAGAATTATAAATTCTTTTGAAGGCGTATACGGAGTACACGATTTGGCGGTACACAGCTACGGGGACAAATATTATGCGTCTGCTCACGTTGAGGTAGATGCCTCTGTAGACGTTATGGACAGTCACGAGCTTATCGATAGCATCGAAAAATATTTTGCGGATAATACCGACGTCGTAATGGTTATTCACCTCGATCCGGTTGTCGTGGGCGACGAGAATACAGAAAAACTCAAGGCAATTGCCGTAAAGAATTTAGCCGACCTCTGCCCCGAATATTCGCTGCACGATTTCAGAGTGGTAGACGGCAAAAATAGAATAAATCTCATATTCGATATTGCCGTGCCTTACGACGCAAAACATTCCAAAGAACAAATTTCCGATTATATTTCGTTAAAGATGAAGGAAGCGGATCAACGCATTAGTTGCGTCGTTACCGTGGAACATCAGCTTATAAAATAAAAAATTGCGGAGAAAAAACGTGATCGATAATCAATCATTGAAGTTGTTCGGATCGACGGTAAACGTAGCGACGAGCAAAGAAAGAAATAGGCGGGATACGTTGCGCAAGGCGGCGAAAGTTTTGTCCGTTTGCTATTGTGCGGTAGTTATGCTTAGTTTATTGCTTCCCGACGCTTTCGTTTTGTGCCTTTCCGAAGAAGAGGCGCTTAACGATTCGGGCGGATGGCATGCAGTACTGCGTACTGCGCTGGCCGCTTGCTTTGTCGTATTGCCGTTGAGTGCGTTTTACAAAAACAAAACGTTAAATAACTGTTGCTTTTTCGTAATCGTCGTAGCCGTTATAGCTGCCGCCGAATATCCGACCTTTATGTCTTACTTCACCGACCCGAGAGGGAGAGGTATAAACTCTATGTCGGTAATAAGCGATAACGTAAAGGCATTTTTGTTGCGTAAAGACTTCAGAACGGTAGTGTTTTTTGCGAGTGTCGCACTTATGCTGTCTGCTGCAATATGTTCGCTGATAGCGTACGGCGAAAAACACGATCTTAAAGACAAAGAAGAGTATATGTTTTTGTGGGTGTTTCCGTTGATAATGCTTTTGGCACTTCCTATATATGTTCCGCAACATATTATCGGGTATACCGACATGATATTCAAACCGTTTTCGCTTGCGCACTTTTTGTGGATAGCGGCGACCGTCGGCGAAATAGCTGTCCTTTACGTCATACTGAAGCGTAAGGATACGCAGACGCAAAACATAGTGTTGCTTGCGCTTTCACTCGCTCTTTTGTTGCAGTTCAATCAGTTGTTCGGAGCGGTTTCCATCAGCTTTAAACGATTGCCTTTGCAGCTATGCAACATCGGTTCGTTTTTAATACTGGCGTCTCTTATCGGTAAAAACAAAAAGATATTTAATTTTACACTTATAATAAACGTGGCGGGCGCATTGTTTGCGTATGCGGTTCCCGATGTCGACGGGAAGGGAATAGGGTACCTTTACAATATGCACTTTATTTTGGAGCATACCGGGGTAGTGGTAATACCGCTGCTGTGTTTGCTGCTCGGTTTTATCGATAAACCGGATAAAAATGCGCTGAAGGACTGTTTGAAAGGTTTTTGTATATATTTCGCATCCGTTTGGGCGCTCGGAACGATATTTAACGCAGTTGCAGCAAAAACCGGCAACGGATTTTATTCGGCAAACTATCTCTTTATGTTTGATAAAAATGCGGCGGTTAAGTTGCTTCCGTTTTTGGGACCTGTATTCGACGTCAAAATTTCTATAGGTAACTTCATCATTTATCCGGCAATTCAGGCAATAGTATTTGCCGTGTTCGTAGTTGTTTGCGTGGGAGTTTATTTCGGATTAAAATTATCGTTTGGTAAAAAACAGACGGAAGTTGTTAAAAATCATGCGGATGGGCAAAACGTCAACGGTTTGTAAAGATTTTTAACCCGAAACGAGCTTTAATGTTTGGCGGTCTTTCGATTACGCAGGCAGTTCGAGAAAAAACACAAAGTGTTAAAAAGGCGGTTTTTGATATTTTCGTGGTAAAGAAGCAACTAAGCAAAAGATTAAAAAGAGCGTATCATAGGGCAGAACCTAAAATACGCTCTTTTTTAGTGTCGCTTGCAGGTAATTGTTGCGACTTGTTTATGCCGACTAAAATCGGCATGTTTCAGAAGAACGGGCGACTGCGGAAATTTTCCCGAATCGGGCTCTTTCTGCAATATTATAACTTTTTAATATCGGTTCCGTTATAGCAATAAAGCTTTCCGTCTCCGTTAGAGTTATACGGATAATCGTTTGAATATGAAATGGCCGTTTGAATGAAATAGATTTTGCCGTTTATATTCAACATTCCATCGGCACACTTATCGCTTAATTTGGTGTTTTCTTTTGTGGAAAGATTTAACCTATAGAAACCTGCATTATTGGATTTTTTTGAAGAATGATATAAATCGTTATTAGCAATAATCATGTTATTTACTTCAACATTACGGATTAAAATCTTATCCGCTTTTGTCGATAGATTATACGAGTTTATCGTATAATTTTCCATGTCATAATAGTAGATTATATCGTTAAGTATGGTTATATAATTTGAGCGAAGATCCAAACTAACGGCAGTATTTGTTGCAATATCGTATTTATAAACATATTTTTTACCCAACATAGGATTTATAGTAAAGTAAATCTCGTTATTAATTTTCTGAAAACTAGAAACCCAGAGGTTTTTATCTTTATATAAAACTGTGGGATTTTCTCCGTCTAATCCCATTTTCATGATATAATTGTTATATGCCGAACCTACTTGAATGTAATATATCGTATCGCCGTCAAATATTAGATTATCGCATCTTTTTGAAGAAATTTTAATGCTTTCATTTGTTTGCAAATCCATCTTCCACAAAGCGTAATTGACGGAAATATAAGTAGAATAATACATAAATTTGCCATTAAAATACACATTGGAAACGCTATTTGACAATACCTTATAATGCGTTTTTGTATTAGGATTATATTTAAATAGACAGCCGTTATCTAAAGTGTTGGTATAGTATATTTCTCCGTTATATTCGGCTAATTTCGCATAACCGGAAGGTATACTTTCTGTTTCTTTGACGACAAAATTTTTCATAATGTCGGTTTCTTCGTTCGTCGATAAATTGTACGAATAGATGTGTTTGTCGTTTAGTTTGTAATAATATAAGCAATTTCCGTTTGACGATAGCGATGAATAGCCGTTGTTATCTGCCGAAAGAATTTTTGTCCCGGCCATATTGCTGTCTTCGTTTTTTAACGTGCTTACTTTATATATTCCATCGCCAAACAATTTACTGGTAATTTTATCTTTGTTAACGTAATAAATATAATTTTCGACTTTTGTTAAATATTGGCCGTTATCGGAAGTTAATTTGATGCACTCTGCATTTGAAACAGTATATTTTCTTATTGCGCTTGCGATACCGACTCCGAGCGTTGTTTTTGTCGAATTAAAATATAGAACTCCGTTATCCGAGAGAATATCGCTTACCTTTTCGTCAAACAGTAATGTTCCCGTTTTTTGGTCGACGGAATTTGTTGAAACGGAGTATAGTTTTCTTCCGTCACTAATATTTGAATAATAAATTTTATTATTGTAATAAGTTAAGTATTCTGCTTTGTCTTGAACCAATCTTACGGCTTTTTCGTTGCCGTCAAGTTTTATTTTGTATATTCCGTTTACCGATGTTTTGAATAGGTTGCTTATTGCATAATAAAGATAAGTTCCGTCACAGGTTAAATATTCTCCGTTAACTTCAACCAAATTAGATGCGGTTGTACCATCGAAGTTTTTAATTACCTTTGAAAATAAACTGGAACTGTAATAATACAATTCATTTCCGTTTATCGTAAAGTATTCAGGCTTATCGTTATTTATTTTTTTAAGAGTAGAGCCGTTATAAGAATATAATGTGTTTGAATCTAAATTATTTTGAAAATACAACACGTTATTAAAAACCACCGCATATAATTTTTCCTCGGTTGATTTTATTTCTAACGTTGCATACGCTTCATATTCGTTATAATTTGCATTGGTAATTACTAATTTGACACTGTAACTTCCGACTTCGCTAACACCGGGAACTTCCGTGTCGTTATATGTAATTTTTACTGTTGAATCTGGCGGGATATTTCCGATTAATTCTATGGAGTGTTGCAAGCTATCGTATTCTACGGTTTTGCTTTCAAAAGAAATTCCCGTCATATCTGCTTTTTTGATTTCCCATTGCAAGTCGGAAAGTTTGGGTTCATTATAGTTTATACTGTTATAGTTAAACGACACGCTCGCATTATAAGCCCCGGCATTGGTTCCTTTGTTGTTTTGATATTGTTTAACTGTCACTCCTTGAGGCAAGTTTTGCACCAAGATTTCTTTTTCGGTTCCATCGTAAGTAAAACCATTTACACTATCATAATTCCAAGATACGTTACTCATATCATAGGCGGATTTGTTTATCGTTAATGTCGCATTAAGCGTCAAGGTGTTGTATCCGTCATGACTGATTACTGCTTTTGCATTATAAACGCCTGCGTTTGTTGCTTTGTTGTTTTCGTAAAAAACGTTTGTATTTTCAGGTAAAATACCGGTTATTTCGATTTTGTGTTCATTTCCGTCGTAACGGTAGACTTGGTTGTCGAACGAGATATCTTCAAAATTCAGCAACGTTTTATTGTTATCGTTGTTACAAGCCGAAAATAATATTGTTAACGGAAAAATAAACATTATCAATGTAAATATTATAATAGTGTTTTTTAGTGTTTTCATATTTTAATCCTCTTTTAATTTGCATTGAACCCCTCGGTTCGTTCGGGATGCTTTATGTTTTTATTAAGTGCAAACGGGTAAAAAAACAAGCTTAGCACCATACAGATCGCTAAAGCGAGAAGAGTTGCTGCAAATCCTATTAAAAACCCCAAGATTCCGAATAATATTTTCATTACGATAAGCCAGGCAATTCCGGTTAAATCAAACGAAAATATCAATTCTGGGAAATTTACAATGCCCCAACCCGCAACCTCGCAAAATATTTCTCCTACAAAATTGTTTTTTAAAAGCAGGCAAGAGATGAATGTAAATCCCAGAATCGATAATATTATGGTTATTATTATGTCGGTTCCTTTGTTATCGCTTAACGTGAGTGAATATAGCAGTCCTAGAAAAACCACAAGCGCCCCTAAAATGCCACCCCACAAAAAGGATCTGACTCTTCGTGATTTACCGTATTTTCTAGCTTTTTCTTTTATGCGGGTTCTTTCTTTTTCGTCGCAATCGAGGCAGAGGTGACATAAATATGACGTTTCGCCGTTACTAATCGTTTTAGTAACTATTTTATCACTGTCATAAATCGGTTGTTTGCATTTTTCACAAATGGTCAACACCGGTTTTTGTTCGGGAATTTTTACTTGCTTTGCCGTTTCTTCTGCAACTTGTTTGACAATGTCTTCGATTTTTTCGGCATGCAATTGAGTCGTTTCATCATTTAATAATTCATCAACCGATATTTCAAAAATTTCCGCCATATCTTTTACAGTGCCCAAAGATGGTTCAACGTCGCCTTTTTCCCATCTGGATATTGCTTGAGGCGTAACGTGCAGTCGATCCGCCAAATCCTTTTGAGTTAAACCTTTTTTTGTCCTTTGATTTTTTATATTATCGGAAATCATTTTTCCCTCCTTTCTGTGATTTAACTATAGCACAAAATCAACAAAATGTCGTTAAAAATCGCTAAACAAACTGTTGATTTTTTCTAAATTTTGTTGATTATTTATTTAAGAAGAGAGAGGCTGAAGTAACAAAAAAGAAAATATTTTTTCATTTAAAATTTTCGTGTCTTTTTGAAAGGGCGCAACCGGGTTTTATAATAAGATAAATTTTTTGTTGTTGGGTTTTCTATCCCAAATTCTGTCTATTTTTTAATAGCAGGTTGCCTATACGGAAACAGCGAAATTAACAAAACGCAATTAAGCGTGACGGAAATTTACGTTTACGTTATGGTTAATATCAAAATCGGCGTCGGCATTAGATTTTGTTCGACGCTATTTATGTGCGGAAAAACATCGAACTAATAAAAATCGTTTTTGCCGATAAATTAAAAAGTTTTCGCAGGCTGTCGTTTTAATTTTGTATCGTATGTTAAAAACATTATATTGTCGTAATGTATAAGAGCGTAAAAAGCGGATATAATTACCGTATCGAAAACATATAGGCGGTAATTATGAAAATCCATTTCAAAGGAAAGGTAAGAATAAAAAGAAAGGCTTGCGAATTTTTTCGTGAGTCTTTTTTATTTTCACTATTATGGTTATGATTGGCTTATTGGGCTTGGAAATCTAAATAATTAATGCGATAATTTAACAGGCGAGTTGCATAATCGTACACATTTCACACAACCGGGTGCGTTAAAACTTGAAAAAACAAAAATTTTGTGCTATAATATATTAAACAGTATCCGTATAGGGATACTGAAACGTCAAAAACAAGATAAAGAGGCAGAACAAAAACCAACAAATTATTAAAACAAAAAACTCTCGACGGGAGGTAACCGCCTATGAATTACGTTTAGTTTAAAAGCGCAGAGAAAGAACTTTTCCCTTGCGCTTTTTTGTATCATCTGGAATTTTTCGGAAATTTTTTTTATTTTTATGCAACGAGACGATTTTTTTGTTGTCTTTATAAGTGAAAGGACGTTGCACAACGAAAAGGAACGTTATGAACGATCAGGAAATTATTGCTTTGTATTGGGAAAAAGAAGAACGCGCAATATCTGCAACGGCTGAAAAATACGGGAGTTACTGTCACGCCATCGCTTATAATATTTTGTATGACCATTTTGAGGCGGAAGAATGCGTCAACGACACTTATTTGGGCGCATGGAACAGTATTCCCCCGCAAAGGCCGAACAGATTGGCTGCGTTTCTCGGAAAAATCACCCGCAATCTCGCTTTGAATCGCTACAAGCGCAACCATGCCGCAAAGCGCAGGGGAGGACAAGTTGAAATTGCTTTGTCCGAATTGGAAAACTGTATCCCCGACGTTAAAGGCGTTGAGCAGGTTGCGGAAGAGGCGTTGTTGGTGTCCGTAATAAATCGTTTTTTGTTCGCTCAGACAAAAACGAAACGCAATATTTTCATTATCAGATACTGGTTCTTGTATTCGATACGGGATATTGCGGATATGTACGGCGAAAGAGAAAGCAAAATAAAGGCGTTATTGTTCCGTATGCGCAACGAACTTAAAAAATATCTCGAAAAGGAGGACATTTATCTATGAAACGACAAAAAGTTAAATTCAGATGGCTTTCGACATTGGCTATTTGCCTTATTTTGGCATTATGTATCGGTATCTCGATTCCGCTCGCCGGTTGCAATAACACGGAAGCGGAAGTCGGAACGGTGACAATGGAAATCAACCCCGGAGTTGAGTACGTTATTGCCCGGAACGGAAACGTAAAGGCGGTACGTTTTCTTAACCACGACGCCGAAAAATTGTTAGAAGAAATCGAGTTGAAAGGACAAAGTCTTAAATCCGCTCTGTCCTTTACCGTTGCCGTATATAAAACGGCAGGTCTTATGGAAAGTAACGATACCGTATTGATTTCGTTCGACAAAAAATTAAGCGGCGACGAAAAACTGAAAGAATCTGTCTCCGAAGTCGTGAGAGAGGCTCTTGAAAAAACCAAGTCCGTTCATACCGTGGTTTACGCTGCTGCGACGGACAACGACGAAACGGCAGTCATTGCGAAAAAATACGGCGTATCGCAGGGTAAAGCACAACTTATCGCCGACGCAAAGAAAAACAGCAGCATGTCCGAAGAAGAGATTGCAAATCTACCGCTTGACGAACTTGTCGGATTACAAAAAGACGTTAATTCAACCATTATCGACTCCGAATATATCGGCATACTCAAAGCGAAAGCAATTGCATTGAAAGACTCGGGGTGTGCGGCAAGAGTTGAATTTACCGAGGCAAGGCTTGTCGATAAAGGAGTTAAATATCCTTATTATCGTCTTGTATTCAACGACAAGCGCACACAATGGACTTACCTCGTAAATGCGGTGACCGGCGATATTCTCGAAAAGAACGAAGTTGCGCTGTTCATATCTTTGGAAGAAGCGAAAGACATTGCCCTGAAAGATGCGGGAATTAAAGATAAACCCGAAGTGAAAGTCGTGTTTACCAAAGAAGAATTGAGCCGCAATTCCGGTCGTCCGTGCTGGATTCTGGAGTTTTACACGGCAGAATTTCAATATAGTTACAAAATCGATGCGAAAACGGGCGAGATAATCTTTTTCGATTATCATATCGATATAAGAAAAGCAAAGGAAATCGCCTTGACGGATGCGGGCGTGTATGAGGAAATTGCAAAGATAACGTTCACCGTAGAAGAGTACGTCGGAGGCGGCATAAAAACCCCGTATTTCTACTTCGTGTTCAATAACGACGCTATACAATGGACTTACCGCATTGACGCCACTCTCGGCATAGTGCTTGAAAAAAGTGAAGTTACGTTGCTTATTTCATTACGAAAAGCAAGAGAAATCGCATTAAACGATGCGGGAATTACAGATGAGAACGAAGCGACGTTTACAAAAGAAGAGTTAAATCGCAGTACGGATCGTCCTTGCTGGATTCTTGAGTTTTACACCGAAAAGTATCAATACTCTTACAAAATCGATGCGAAAACGGGAGAAATAGTTTTCGGTACTCGGTATATAAGTATGGCTAAAGCCAGAACAATTGCGCTTTCCGACGCAGAATTTTCCGATAGCAACAGAGTTGTTTTTACTGTGGAAAAATTGGTTGACGGCGGTATAAAAACTCCGTATTATCTGTTCGTATTCAACAACGGTTTCACACAGTGGACTTATCGCATAGACGCAACGGACGGCAGCGTTATGTATCGCAACGAAGAAGTCTTGATGGTTTCTTTGGATAAGGCAAAAGAAATTGCTTTGGCGCACGCAGAAATTCCGGAAGGAGTCGAAGTCGTGTTTACCAAAGAAATTCTGAGCCGTAACTCCGGTCGTCCGTGCTGGATTTTGGAGTTCTATACCGAAAAGTATCAATATAGTTACAAGGTTGACGCAAAAACCGGAGAAGTGATTTTCAGCCGCAGATATATTTATATTGAAAGGGCAAGAGAAATTGCCTTGAAGGATGCGGGAATCGAAGACGCCGGCAGAGTTGAATTCACCGTGGAAGAGCTGGTTGACGGCGGCATAAAAACCCCGTATTATCTATTCAGATTCAACAACGGTAGCACGCAATGGACTTACCGCATAGATGCGACGGACGGCGGAATTCAGTTTAAGGATAAAGAAGAGTTGAAATAAATCGGCTGCGCAACCTGTCGGCCGACGCTTCGATAAACGTAAAAAATGGCGATGATTAAAGGCAACAAACAAACACTATAGCAGAGCGTTCGGCGAAAGTTCTTTTCGTTTCCTTGCGTTCTGCGCCTTTTGCGGGGACAGAGATCGGATATATGAAAAAAGAAAAATTATTTAACGCAATCGGACAGATTGACGAAAACTTGATTGCGGACGCATTTGAAGAAAAAACGATTGCGTCCGCAAAAAGAGAAATTCGGTTAAAACGAAAAAGGATTGTACAACGGATTGCGGCGTTGGCGGCATGCGTCGTTCTGGCGTTGTGCGTCGGCGTGATAACTCCTTTTGCGATCGGTAATATCGAAGTCGGAACGGTGACGATGGAAATCAACCCCGGAGTTGAGTACGTTATTGCCCGGAACGGAAACGTAAAGGCGGTACGTTTTCTTAACCACGACGCCGAAAAATTGTTAGAAGAAATCGAGTTGAAAGGACAAAGTCTTAAATCCGCTCTGTCCTTTACCGTTGCCGTATATAAAACGGCAGGTCTTATGGAAAGTAACGATACCGTATTGATTTCGTTCGACAAAAAATTAAGCGGCGACGAAAAACTGAAAGAATCTGTCTCCGAAGTCGTGAGAGAGGCTCTTGAAAAAACCAAGTCCGTTCATACCGTGGTTTACGCTGCTGCGACGGACAACGACGAAACGGCAGTCATTGCGAAAAAATACGGCGTATCGCAGGGTAAAGCACAACTTATCGCCGACGCAAAGAAAAACAGCAGCATGTCCGAAGAAGAGATTGCAAATCTACCGCTTGACGAACTTGTCGGATTACAAAAAGACGTTAATTCAACCATTATCGACTCCGAATATATCGGCATACTCAAAGCGAAAGCAATTGCATTGAAAGACTCGGGGTGTGCGGCAAGAGTTGAATTTACCGAGGCAAGGCTTGTCGATAAAGGAGTTAAATATCCTTATTATCGTCTTGTATTCAACGACAAGCGCACACAATGGACTTACCTCGTAAATGCGGTGACCGGCGATATTCTCGAAAAGAACGAAGTTGCGCTGTTCATATCTTTGGAAGAAGCGAAAGACATTGCCCTGAAAGATGCGGGAATTAAAGATAAACCCGAAGTGAAAGTCGTGTTTACCAAAGAAGAATTGAGCCGCAATTCCGGTCGTCCGTGCTGGATTCTGGAGTTTTACACGGCAGAATTTCAATATAGTTACAAAATCGATGCGAAAACGGGCGAGATAATCTTTTTCGATTATCATATCGATATAAGAAAAGCAAAGGAAATCGCCTTGACGGATGCGGGCGTGTATGAGGAAATTGCAAAGATAACGTTCACCGTAGAAGAGTACGTCGGAGGCGGCATAAAAACCCCGTATTTCTACTTCGTGTTCAATAACGACGCTATACAATGGACTTACCGCATTGACGCTACTCTCGGCATCGTGCTTTACAATGCAAAAGAACCGACCAAAGCATTTATACAGAGCAGGAATCATAGTGTGAGATAGTAAAATTTATATTAAAATTTTATGGGCTGTTCTTCTTCCCATCGAGACAAAAAAGGAAAAATAACGCTAAAACACTAGACGAACAAATGTTTGTATGTTATACTGCAATAGGCTTGACGTAAGGTCAAGCGTTGCGCCGTAAGAAAAGGCGTTATCGGGCGTGAAGATGTTGCCCGATTGTTCGTTTCCTTTTGTGGATTCAGACAGGATAATTACCGTCGTTAACCATAGAATTGTAGTTAGGCGTGGCAATTCCGCAACGGGCGTTGAAATCGTTTAAAAAGAGAGATTTTGGCGTATGTTTTATTGTGTTACGGTTTTTTAGATAAAATCGACTAAATTTAATAATCCGATTAAAATCCGTGCGAAGAACGAACCTATTTTAAGGCAACCGAAATCGTGCGGATTTTTTGCGAAAATTCATTAAAGATTTTACAAACCGGTTGCAAAACGAAAACTCATGTCCTTGGAGATATAGAGGATAATTTTCACTGAAAAAGTTATCTGAGAAAAACGCAATTTCTAATGATACCGTCAACTTTTTTATCTTCACGTCCTTGGTTAAGTAGAGAAATTTCTTTTGTAAAATTTTCGTGAAACACCCTAACAAACAGGTATACAAATGTCCATTATATACAGAGAGTTTAAGGTTTTTCTAAAAAACTTGTATCCAAAATTTGTCGATTTTTAATAGCAGGTTGCCTATACGGAAACAGCGAAATTAACAAAACGCAATTAAGCATGACGGAAATTTACGTTTACGTTATGGTTAATATCAAAAGCGGCGTCGGCATTAGATTTTGTTCGGCGCTATTTATATGTGAAAAAACATCGAACTTATAAAAATCGTTTTTGCCGATAAATTAAAAAGTTTTCCGCAGGCTGTCGTTTTAATTTTGTATCGTATGTTAAAAACATTATATTGTCGTAATGTATAAGAGCGTAAAAAGCGGATATAATTACCGTATCGAAAACATATAGGCGGTAATTATGAAAATCTATTTCAAAGGAAAGGTAAGAATAAAAAGAAAAGCCAAACAACATCGTCGCAGCGAATATAATAACTCGCAAAGAAAGACAAACTTTGTTAAAAGTGCGCTGATGCGCATTTTTACGATATTCTTATGTCTAATCGGCATATTTTCGGTCAGTTGCGCAAATACTACGACGGTAAACGAAAGGGATGTTCTCAGACTGCATATCAGAGCGGACAGTAACGCCGCCGACGATCAGGAAGTTAAGCTTAAAGTAAGAGACAGGATTATCGAATATCTTGCCGATCTCGATGCCCGTTCGGTAGAGGATGCAAAGCGAAAAGTTACGTCAAAAACGAATACGCTTATTGAAATCGCTAACCGTACGCTTATTGAAAACGGTTTCTCGTACAAGGCTTCGGCAACGTTGAAAAACGAGTTTTTCCCCACTCGCAGTTACGGTGACGTAACGCTTGAAAGCGGCTACTATGACGCTTTGATTATTTCGTTGGGCAGCGGCGAAGGGGATAACTGGTGGTGCGTAATTTATCCGCCGCTGTGTTACCTCGAAGGCAACGGCGGAGTAAAATACAAATCCATAATAAGAGAATGGTTGGGCCTTTCGTAAGGGAGGATTCTATTGAAAAACAAAACGGCTATTTTGCTTGTGGCGGTGCTGATTATAACGGCGTTAGGCTTTTGTCCGCAACGGGCATATGCGGCGCATATCAGCAAAGGCGATACTTCCGCAAATATCCGGACGGTGCAAACGAGACTGCTTAACTGGGGGTATTACAGCGGAAAGGTCGACGGTATCTGGGGCAGCAAAACGACTGCGGCTGTCAAGTATTTTCAGCGTAAAAACGGGCTGGTGGTCGACGGCAAGGTCGGACCTGCAACAGAGGCGGCTATGGGCATAAAGCTTTCCGCTTCGTCTTCGTCGAGTATAAGTAACAGCGATTTGAATTTGCTGGCTCGGTGCGTGTACGCCGAAGCGAGAGGAGAGCCGTATACCGGGCAGGTTGCTATAGCCGCAGTGGTTCTTAACCGAGTCAAGTCGTCTTCGTTCCCCAATTCGATTTCCGGCGTAATATATCAAAACGGGGCGTTTACGTGCGTAAGCGACGGTCAAATAAACTACACTCCAAACGAAACTGCTTACAAGGCGGCGAGGGACGCATTAAACGGTTGGGATCCTACGGGTGGGTGTCTGTACTATTACAATCCGGCGACCGCAACGAGCAAGTGGATATGGAGTCTAAAGGTTACTTTAAAGATAGGCAGACATTCTTTTGCGAAATAACGAAGGAGGCAGATTTATGACGAGAAGAGGGAAATACGTAACCGTTGCCGTGTCGCTTGCGGCGTTTGTTTTAATAGCAAGTTTATTGACGGGGTTATTTTATATCAAAAAAAATCATTCTAAAACTCTTACGGAGTTGGAGAGTGGATACCAAAGCAATTTTTACGCCATGCGCGAAGGAATAAACACGGTCGAAAGCAATCTCGCAAAAATTATGGTAAGCGCATCCGATGCGGAAAGCGGCATTTTGGCTGCTCAAAATCACAGGGCGGCATCGGAGGCGTTGGATTCACTGGGAAGGTTGCCGATAAAGAGAGAAAATACCGTAAAAACAGTTAAATTTCTCAATCAGCTCGAGGACTGGTCGTATAGCCTTACCGCAGCTGCGTTGAGAGGAAAAGATTTGACCGAATACAGAGCGCAGGCGGAAAATCTGCTTGCGGCGGCAACGCAGTTAAAGGAAAGAATAGACAATATACTTGCTAAGGTAAAAGAAGATTTCTTGATTATAAATCACGTCGGGGACAGTGAGTTGCTGTCGTTCGATTTTAAAGAAAAAGACAGTGAACCCGATGACGAATATCCTTCGCTCATATACGACGGACCGTATTCGGACGCAGAGCAAAAGGAATCTTTCGGTGCGCTCGAATCTCTTAAAGAAATAGGCGTAGACGAGGCAAAAAAGGCGGCTATCGATTACGGCTTCCTCGATCCGACGATAATAGGCGAGGGTGACGAGCCGCAAAGCTTTATATTCTCTTGCAATTACGACGGTAAAGACGCTTTTGTAGAGATAAGCAAAAAGGGCGGCTTGATACTTCTCGCAAACGTGCTTACGGACAAAGACATGTCGGACATAGATGAGAATTTTGCCATAAAAAAAGCGAGCGAATATTCCCGAAAATTAGGATACGCTTCGTTTGTTCCGGTATGGTATAACCAAGTCGACGGCGAGGCGGTAATTAATTTTGCCGGCATGGAAAGCGGTGTGATTTGCTACACGAATCTTATAAAAGTCAAGGTAAATTCGGCGGGAGAGTTTGGCGGCGTAGAGGCAACCGGCTACTCTCGAACGCATGAAGAGAGCGAACTTAAGCCCGTGCTTACGGCAAGCGAGGCGGTTTCCCGAACATCTCCTATTCTTACCGTAAAAAACGTAAGACTTGCTCTAATTCCCGAGGGCAGAACGGAGCGGCTTTGTTACGAAGTTACCGCATCGTATAAGGGGGCAACGTATTTCGTTTATATCGATGCTAACGACGGAGAAGAAGCGGAAATAATGCAAACGGTAGATTTGCCCGGACAAGGCAGAATGGTTATATAAATCAAATTCGACTTTGCCGAGACGAATGTATATAACCTGTTTTAAGATAGGGGTAGTCTTTGGGTAAAATAATTTTATGCTCTTTTGACTTTTTGACTCAACGTTACAGTAAAGACAAAAGAGCATAAAGCGGATTTAAACACCCAAAGATGAAAAATTTTCTTTTTTGTTTGTTTGCAAAGCGATTGTCAACGTTAACTGACGATAGAAAAGCGGCGGTACGCAAAAATTGAGATTTATAGCGCTCGGACGGCGGCGGTTATTGACAAATACCGCCGTTTGTGCTATATTTTACTCGGAGGAGATTATGCCGTTATTGGAATTAAAATGTACTCGCTGCGGATTCGTTACCGAAGAACTCGTTAAAGCGGACGGAAATTATCCGCCTTGCCCGCATTGCGGCGGCAAAACGGAACAAGTATACAGCGGAAAACTTATTGTAAATTGCGCAAAAAAGGAACATTGCGACGGTAATTGTTCGCATTGCGGTGGTTGCGGTAAATGAGCCTCAGATTTTGCAGTTTGGCAAGCGGCAGCAGAGGGAACTGCTTGTACCTCTCTTCGGAAAACACTACGGTAATCATCGATGCGGGCATTAGTTTAAAGAGAATAGAGCAAGGACTCGGCAAGTTTGGCGGAAGTAAAATAAATTTGCTTATAACTCATACGCATAGTGACCACGTGTCAGGTCTCGCATCTTTCGTTCGTAAGTATTCTCCGTCGGTTTACTGCTTCGGCGGTTGTTACGATAAGGTAAAGGATATAGTTATGGGCGGTGCGGAAGTAACGGCGTTTGACGGAGATTTCTATCTGGGGGATATTACCGTTTCGCCATTTAGAGTAAGTCACGACGTTCCGTGCGTGGGATACAGTTTTTATAACGGTGGCAGAAAGCTCAGCGTAATGACCGACCTGGGAGTGTTTACGCAATCGCAGGCAAAGCAAATCGAGGGCTCGGACGCATTGTTTATAGAGTCCAATTACGACGAAGATATACTTAAACGCACCGACAAATACTCGCAAGCGTTGAAAAATAGAATTTCCTCTCGGTACGGGCATTTAAGCAACTCGGATAGCGCAAAGGCCTCGTTGTTTGCGGCAGAAAGCGGATGCGGAGCCATAATGCTCGGACACTTGTCTCAGGAAAACAATACGCCGGAACTTGCGTTGGAGACTACTCGCAAGGCGCTTAACGAGGCAGGATACGCTATTCCGGTAAGCGTCGCTTTGCAGGACCGCTTGAGTTCGGTAATGGAGGTTACATAATGAAACGTCGCAAAATAAGTTTTGGAGAAAGCTCCGGTTTGATGCTTACGGCGTTTTTAATCGTAATGGGCCTAAACGTTATCGGATCGATTTTGCTATCCGTGATTTCCGTTGTGTTTGCCGGCGACGATATGCTTCGGTCGATAACCGAATACGTTTTGATGCTTTTGTTTCAGGCGGCGTATATCGGTAGCTACTTGTCGTTCAAAAAAAGTCGTAAGGTGCGCACTGTATACGAAATACGCAACAAAATTTCTTTTTTGGCAGTCTGCGTACCGGTAATTATTGCCATCGTGACTTTTTTCGGTTGTATAGGTCCGGCGTACGGGTGGGAATTATTGCTGGAGAAATTCCATGTCGTATCGAGTAGCGAACTTAGTATGGGCAGCGTTCCCGAATTGATTTTGGTTTTTGTGTGTACTACGATAGCGGCGCCCATCGGTGAAGAACTTGTTTTTCGGGACGCATTGCTTAGCGGAATGAGTGAAAAACGAAGCGTAGTGTCTTGCAGTCTTATGAGCGCAACGTGTTTCATGTTGATGCACACTAATCCGCATCAAACGGTATATCAGTTTATTTTGGGGTTCGTGGCTGCCGTAACGGTAATGCGATTCGGTTCGGTGGTTGCGGGAATGATAGTGCATTCTGTCAGCAATCTTTTAGCTATACTCGTATCGGTAACAAAAGCAGGCAAAGCAGTGGACGCATTTTACGCAGGCATAGAAGGAAACGCTCTTCGTTTTGTTTTGCTTGTCGTGGTTGCGCCGGCGGTTGCTATAACCGTTATTATGTTTATAACGCAGGCAGTAGGGAAAAGAGAAAAAAGGTTATGTCCCGAAAAGTTCGATCGCAAGGAAGATACTCCGCTGTGGATAGACGAACGTAGCAGAAAACCGATATATGACGTAAATGAAGTGCCTAACGTTTCGCCTATCGAAACCGTAATAATCGGCTTCGATACGCAAACCGGCGAACCGAAGCGTATAAGCAGACACGCCTATCAGGAAATGCTTATTAAGGAATACACGGACAGAGAGTTGCTACGAAAAGAATCGTCTCGAAATGCTGCGTTAAAAATATATTTGTGGATGACTTGTATTTTGTGGGCGGTGACGTTTGCTAGAGAGGCGGCGGGATTGACTTGACGGTGGAAAAAGGAGTAGATCAGATGGATCAGGAAATTATCAGACGAAGATATAAAGCGGTGTCGATAGCTGCTTTCGTTATAGCGACTGCGTTGCTTGTAATGAGAATAGTGAGCTATTACGTACAAATTGCTCTTATCGACAGCGAAATGGATGAAGCATGGCTTAACTTGCTGCTCGACGCCATATTTACCGTGCCGGTGCAGGTTTTTATACTTTTGCTTTTTCCGTTATTTTATTTCCGAAAGGTCGAGGGCGGTTTTTCCGGCGTGTGTGAAATGACGAATTACCGAAAGACCGATTATCGTATTTGCCTTATAGCCGTTTTACTCGGACTTTTGGCGCCGTTGGTTTCGGTCGGCGTAAGCTTGGCTTGGCAGATTATTTTGATTATTTTAGGCTATACGCCGTCGTCTGCGGATACCGTTTTGCCGGGGAGTTTTAATGCGGCGTACTTTATTTTAAGCTTATTTTTGACGGCAGTTTTGCCTGCCGTCTGCGAAGAATTCGTCAATCGGGGCGGATTGCTTACCGCTATGAGTAAAACTCACGGAAAAGTAAAGACGATAGTGTTGGTCGGAATAGCGTTCGGATTGTTTCACCAGTACATAATGCAGTCGGCATATACCGCCGTTTTCGGAGCGGTACTTGCTTTTATAACGTTACAAAGCGGCTCCGTGTATCCGGCGATGATAATACACTTTATGAATAATGCGTTTAGCGTATATATGGAAAGTGCCGAGTATTACGGATGGGCGGTAGGCGGTAATTTTTATAATGCGCTTAACGATGTGCTGACCGGTAATTTTGCGGTTGCGGCGGCGGTGTACGCCGTGGTTCTCGCCGCATTTTTCGGTCTGCTTGTCCGGATATGGCGAATATCCAAAAAGAGCGATCGGGTAACTTCGATAAATTGTTGCGTCGCTTACAAACCCACAAAAAAAGAGAAAGCTTTTTACGTCGGTGCTATAGTCATGACCGTTATTTCGACGTTTATAACCTATCTGTTTAACGTGGTATGAAAAAGATAAAGTTGGTTGTTGTAGGAAAGTTAAAAGAGAAGTTTTTTGCGGACGCATGTTCGGAATATCTTAAACGGTTGCAAAGATTTGCGACAGTCACCGTTACGGAACTAAAAGACAAAGACGGTTCGGACGAGATCGCCAAAGAGAGCGACGATATTTTACGTGCGATAGAAGGCAAAGTTTTTCTTACGGATATAGGCGGCGAGTTGCTTTCCAGCGAACAGTTGTCTGCGTCGATGAAAAATGCTTTTTTGCAAAGCGACACGATAACCTTCGTAATAGGCGGAAGTCGAGGCGTGGACGACAGGGTTCGTTCGATTGCGGACAAACGCATTTCGTTCGGACGAATGACGTTTCCGCATATGCTGATGCGGGTAATGACTCTCGAACAGATTTATCGGGCGTTTACCATAGCCGAGGGGTTGCCTTATCACAAATAGCGGTTAGCGGGCATATAAAGGCGTATGTACACTTTTGATAAGCTCGAAGCCGATATAGTCGGACAAAATTATAATGCCGTGAGCATAGGCAAATCCGTTAACGGCAGAGATATTTATGCCATAAAAGTCGGTGACGGCGGCAAGGCTTTTTTTATTACCGCCGGAATCCACGCAAGAGAAAACGTAACTTGCGTTTTGGCAATGAAACAGCTGAAAAGGTTGACGGAGCAAGGCGCAAACATCGACACCTTTTATTTTTTACCCATGCTCAATCCGGACGGAGCGCAGCTGTGCGCTTACGGAAGCGAAGATCCGTTTCTTTTGCGAGTTAACGGCGGCTCCGATTTTACCATGTGGAAGGCTAACGCCGGAGCGGTGGACTTAAATGTAAATTTCGACGCAAAGTACGGCAGAGGAAGATATAATTTAACTTATCCCGCACCACAAGGGTACATAGGCAGCGGAGCCGGAAGCGAGCCGGAAACGGCGGCGTTGGTAAATTTTACACGCAAAATCAAGCCTTGTTTTACGCTCAGCTATCATTGCGCAGGCAGGGAAATTTATTGGGAGTTTTCGGGGGCGGACGAAAGACTCCGCAAAATGGCTTATGCCATAGGAAAACGATTGAATTACACCGTCGTTGACGGCGAAAACCAAAGCGCAGGCGGATATAAAGATTGGTGCGTACTTAACGGAATACCTGCGGTGACCGTGGAAATAGGTTTGCCGCCGCATCCGCTTACCGAGCAATCGACGATCGACGACATAGAGCGTAATTTGGATTTGCCTTTGTTTATTACGGAGAAATATCATGAAATTTATGAAAGCGGCAATTAAAGAGGCATTAAAAGCGGAGCAAAAAGGCGAAGTCCCTGTCGGCGCGGTAATAGTCAAAGACGGAAAGATTATAGCGAGAGCTCATAATTTGCGAAACACTTTGCATGACGGAACCGCACATGCCGAAGTTTTGGCGATAAAAAAAGCGGGGAAGAAACTCGGCGTGTGGAATCTCAGCGGTTGCGATATGTACGTTACGTTGGAGCCGTGCGCAATGTGCGGCGGGGCGGCAGTCAATTCGAGGATACGCAAGATATATTTCGGGGCATACGACAAGAGATACGGTTGCTGCTGTTCGCTGATGAATGTCGTGGACGCCGGACTTAATCACACCGTGGAGATTGAGGGCGGAATCATGGAAAAGGAATGTTCTTCCATTTTGACCGAATTTTTTAAAAAGTTAAGGGCGCAAGCGAAAAAAAACGAGCAAACAATTGACATTAAAGGGGAGTAATTGTATAATAAAACCATGCGTAGTAATATTTGCGGCATAATTCTAAAGGTGTCTTATCCGACGCTCGAAGACACGTCGTCCATCGAGATTTTGGGCAAACCCATGCTCGATTGGGTTAGTTTTGCTTTGGGCGAAAGTTATTGCGGATCGGTGGTAAACAGCGACGGTTTGCCGCTTCCGGTACTTGTAAGACCTTACCTCATTAAAGAGTCCGAGTATACGGTAATTTTGTATTCGGATACTCCGCTTATTACTCGAAAAACGGTTTTAGATGCCGTTACGGTGCTTAAACAAAACGATTTGAACGCACTCAAGATGACGAGAGGTTACGTGTTCAGGACGCAATATCTTTTATCCATAGACAAATTGCCCCCGATATCGCCCTATTATTTTGACGAAGAAGATTTTATGACGGCGTTTAACTATAAGCAGATAGGCATGCTTACCGACGCTCTCAAAAATCGTATCATTTCGTATCATATGAATAACGGCGTACATTTTCAAGATCCGTCTACTACGACAATAGGCTGTGATGTAATTATAGGCAAAGGCGTTACGATAGGTTCGTTTAACGTCATACGCGGTAAGACCGTAATCAAAGACAAAGCCCGTATAGGAGATCGCAACACTATCGACGGTTCGGTGATAGACGAAGGAGCGTCGATAGAAAGCAGCTACGTATTGTCCGGAGTGATAGGCAAACACTCTAAGATCGGACCGTTTGCATACATAAGACCGGGGACCGTCGTCGGCGACGATTGCAGAATAGGCGATTTTGTGGAGATAAAAGCGAGCAGGCTCGGCAGCGGAGTTAAGGCGGCTCACCACGCTTACATAGGGGATGCGTCCGTCGGAGACGATGTAAATATCGGATGCGGAGTAGTCGTGGCAAATTACGACGGCAAAACCAAGAATCGCACGATTATAGGTGAAAAATCGTTTGTCGGAAGCAATTGTAACCTCGTTGCGCCGATACACATAGGAGAGGATTCGTTTATAGCGGCAGGCTCTACCGTAACGGAGGACGTGCCGCCGTCGAGTTTTGTCATAGCGAGAGAGCGTCAGACAACAAAGCCTCGCAAAGACAAGTAATAACCGCACCCCGATTTTTGCGACGGGTGCGCTTAATATAATTTTTGTAACCACGATTTAGGAGGATGTTATGGTACCGCAGGGTAATAACAAGATGATGATTTTCTCGGGTAACGGTTGTCCGGAACTCGCAAAAGCCATTGCAGAAAGACTGCATTGCGAACTTGGACCTATTCATGTAGGCAAGTTTAGCGACGGCGAAATTTCCGTACATTTGGATGAATCGGTGCGAGGAGCCGATGTGTTTGTAATCAACAGCACTTCTGCGCCCGTCAATGACAATCTTATGGAGTTACTCGTTATTATAGATGCGCTTAAGCGTGCGTCCGCAGGACGAATAAACGCCGTAATTCCGTATTTCGGATATGCTCGTCAGGATCGTAAAGCGATGGCTCACGATCCCATTACCGCAAAACTCGTAGCCAATCTTATCGAATCGGCAGGTGCGGACAGGGTGCTTACCATGGATTTGCATGCAGCGCAGATACAAGGTTTCTTCGATATTCCCGTCGATCATTTGCTCGGCCTTGCCGTACTTAAAGAAGCTATCAGCAAGGAGCCGTGGGTTAAAGGCGAGGACTTCGTAGTGGTATCGCCCGACGTGGGTTCGGTTGCGAGAGCAAGAGCGTTGGCGGCTAAGCTTAATGCGCCGCTTGCTATCGTGGACAAGCGTCGTCCTAAGGCTAACGTTATGGAAGTTATGAATATCGTCGGTGACGTAGAGGGCAAGACTTGTCTTATGATAGACGATATGATAGACACTGCCGGTACTATCGTACAGGGTGCGAAGGCGCTTAAAGAAGTAGGTAAGGCAAAGACCATTTACGCATGCTGCACTCACGGTGTTCTCAGCGGTCCGGCGATAGAAAGATTGGAAAATTCGGTTATCGAAAAGTTGTTTGTTCTCGATACCATCGAGATCCCGCACGAAAAACGTATAAACAAACTTCAGCTTGTTACCGTAGCGCCCATTTTTGCCGAGGCAATCGAGCGTATTCATGACGATGCGTCGGTATCTAAGCTTTACGACTAAACAAAATCCGCTAAAACAAGGTTATTAGCGCAGACGAAATCGTTTGCGGAACATAATAAGTAAAAAATTCTTCACGGAGGTATAATATATATATGTATTCGAAAAACATTTGGAAAGACATTTCGGCTGAAAAGAAACAGGCGATATTCGATTTCGGTAAGGAATATATCGATTTCCTTTCCGCAAGCAAGACGGAACGCTTGGCAGTAAAGGAAGCTGTAAAGGCAGCCGAAGCGAAGGGATTTAGACCCGTAGAAAGCTTTAAGAGTCTTAAAAAGGGCGATAAGGTTTATTTTGTCAACAAAAATAAAAACCTTTGCCTTTACGTTATAGGTCAAAAACCGGTTAAAGAGGGTATCCGTATTTTGGGAGCGCATATCGACTCGCCGCGTCTCGACCTTAAACAAAATCCGCTTTACGAAAAAGAGGGCATTGCCCTTTTGGATACCCACTATTACGGCGGCGTAAAGAAGTATCAATGGGTTACCATTCCTCTTGCGCTTATCGGCGTGGTTTGCCGCAAAGACGGTAGCGTTATCGACGTAAACATCGGCGACGATCCGTCCGATCCGGTTGTAGGCATCAGTGACCTTCTTATTCATCTTTCGGCTGATCAGCTCAAAAAGACGGGCGACAAGGTTATCGAAGGCGAGAATCTCGACGTAACTATCGGTTCTATTCCTCTCGAAGACGAAGAAAAAGATGCGGTTAAAGCAAATATTCTTAAGATGCTCAAAGAAAAATACGACATCGAAGAAGAAGATTTCCTTTCTGCCGAAATCGAGGTCGTTCCCGCAGGTCCGTCCAGAGATTACGGTCTTGATAGGAGCATGGTTGCCGGATACGGTCACGACGACAGAGTTTGCGCTTATACTTCGCTCAGAGCTATCCTCGATATCGCTCAGCCCGAATATACCGCTTGCTGCATTTTGGTAGACAAAGAGGAAATCGGTTCGGTCGGCGCTACCGGCGCTCAGAGCGTATTCTTCGAAAACACCATTGTCGATCTTCTCGCTTTGCAAAACGAGACGAGCTACATAGCGCTTAAAAAGACTATGGAAAATTGCCGTATGCTTTCTTCGGACGTAAGCGCAGGTTTCGATCCGCTTTTCCCCGAAGTAAACGATTCCAAAAACGCTGCTTATTTCAACAGAGGTATTGTATTTAATAAGTATACCGGTGCAAGAGGTAAGTCGGGTAGTAACGACGCTATGCCTGAGTACATGGCTTGGATACGTAAGATTTGCGATGATAATAACCTCTATTTCCAGACTGCCGAACTCGGCAAAGTCGATCAGGGCGGCGGCGGAACTATAGCTTACATTCTCGGTAACTATAATATGAACGTTATCGACGCAGGTATTTCCGTGCTTAATATGCATGCTCCTATGGAAATTGTAGCTAAGGCGGACGTGTACGAAGCTTATCTCGTTTATAAGGCATTCCTTTTGGGCTAACCTACTTTTCTTGTAAGAAAAGTAAGCAAAAGAACGTCGAGAGATTTCCTACGTGCGAGGGATAAAGGCTTTACGTTATCTGCTTTTACAGGCTAAGTAAGTATAACTACCTTGTAAGAAAAGTAGGCAAAAGAACGTTGAGAGATTTCCTACGGGCGAGGGATAAAGCCTTTACGTTATCTGCTTTTACGGCTAAGTAAGTGTAACTACCTAGTAAGAAAAGTAGGAAATAGGGTGTCGAGAGATTTCCTTCTAGAGTTAAAAAAAGATTATACGCTTTACGTATTTAATGACGTAAGGCGTATATTTCTTTTTCAGAAAAGTAGGCAAAAGAACATCAAAAGATTTCCTACAGGGATAGTTGAAGCTCCTACGTTATCTGCTTTTACGGGCTAGGCAAGAATAACTACCTAGTGAGAAAAGTAAGTAAAAAATATCGAGAGATTTCCTACAAAAGTTTAAAGAAAGATTATACGCTTTACGTATTTAATGACGTAGGGCGTATATTTCTTTTTCAGAAAAGAGGCAAAAGAACGTCAAAATATTTCCTGCAAGTATGGCAAAACTGAGACGGTACGCATGTTATTTCTATGGTAGGCGGAAGGAAAAAGTTTTTCTGCGCAGAATTTTTCGGATCGATAGAACGAGAACGGGGGAGGCGGAACTGCGTGTATAAAGGTTGGAATGCAATGTTTTTATGCGGTTAAGGTGGGATAATGCGTTGTTTTTATAGGATTTAAACGGAAAATAACGGAAAATCGGGAAAAGTGCTTGACAAAGGTGACGGGTAGCATTTATAATGTAAGTGCAGAATAATATAAGTACATACGATAATAGCAAGATAGTCGCAAGGCTATTACGCAAAGCTAAAGGGACTCTCGTATTCAGCCAGTTGCCGAAGATACTTTTTTAGGCATTGGCGCTTTTTTATTTTCGGGAGTTTTATTATTTAAATAGGGTAATCGCTATGAGCGAGAGAAAAAAGAACATTTTTAAAATTATTTCATCGCTTATACTGTGCGTAATCAGCCTTGTCGGCATATGCATGGGGACTTTTGCATGGCTCGCTGAAAATGACAAGGTCGGTTCGTCGGGTTTGGATATGACTATAGGGTATAATGACAGTTTGCTCGGCGTCGAATACTATAATATCGACGCTTCCGAACATTCTGCATATAAGTTTATCAAGACGACGACGCCTAAGCTCGGGAAGTACGAACTGCTTAATGCTAAGTATCAGCTGCTTATAAAATTTTATGTCGCTGCGGATGTGGAAAGCGTTAATCTTTACGCCGAAACCGAAACGGATTATTTTTTGGGGGACGGGAAACATCCATTGCTCGCTGCTGCGGTTTCCGACGATCGGTTTGTTCCTTCTGTCGGTACTACTGCGGACGGAAAGCCGTATACCAATACTCTGACAAGCATCGTTTCGATTGCTGCGTTCGGCTCGGCGGACGGCGTGACCGTGACTGCGGCAGGCGAGAGTATTACGCTTAACAAACTTCCGTCGACGTTTAGTTCGTTTGTCGGCGGAGATATCGAAAAAACCGTTGCGCCGCAGATTGTGCTAAGCTCTGTTACCGTTGCCGGTAATATCTATAACGGCGCTGCGTGTCGTGCGTTCTACGTCATTTTAAGCTACGATGCCGACCTTGTTGCCGACGTGTTCTCGCAAAATATAGGTAACGACGTGGTTTCTAACGCAGGTAATGTAAACGGTATTCCCTTTATTTGTGACTTTGCTTTGAGGCTCGCCTGACTTACTTTTCTTGTAAGAAAAGTAAGCAAAAGAACATCAAGAGATTTCCTAAGAACGATAGAAAAAGTTCTTACGTTATCTGCTTTTACGAACATGGCGAGTAAAACTACCTTGTAAGAAAAGTAAGCAAAAGAACATTAAGAGATTTCCTACGGGCGATAGAAAAAGTTCTTACGTTATCCGCTTTTACGGCTAAGTAAGTAAAACTACCTTGTAAGAAAAGTAAGCAAAAGAACGTCAAAAGATTTCCTATGAGCGGTGGATAAAGTCTTTACGTTATCCGCTTCTACGGACTTTGGGAGTGTAACTACCTTGTAAGAAAAGTAAGCAAAAGAACATTAAGAGATTTCCTGCGGGCGATAGAAAAAGTTCTTACGTTATCCGCTTCTACGGACCTTGGGAGTGTAACTACCTTGTAAGAAAAGTAAGCAAAAGAACATCAAGAGATTTCCTATGAGTGGAGTTAAGGTTTCTATAGGTTATTTGCTTTTGGAGATTTAAATCGGTAGTGAATAAAATCGGTTAAAGGCGGCAGGAAATAAGGCATAACGGACTTTTGGCGATGGTGTTGTCGCAAAAGCAACCTAAGTATCGAATTGTTGCGTACGTCGGCGGCGAAATGCTAAGATTTGGCTTAGCGATAAAAAAGCAGTCGCAAAAAGGCGATTGTTCTACGTTAAAATATAAAATTAAATTGTAAAAATTAAAGGAGGTAATATGAAAAAACGAGCTGTTTCGCTTATAAGCGTAATAATGGTAGCGATTTTGACTGTTGCCTCTTCTTTTGCTTGGCTCGGTCGAATTTTCGGGGATATCGATTTTACCAAAGATTTAATCGGCTCTACCGAGACTGCGTATTTTGCGCATGGGGACGGTAGCAAAGAAAATCCCTACGTTATTACTAATCGCACGCACATGTACAACCTTGCTTGGTTGCAATATCTCGGATATTTTAATATGGCTGCCTCCGGAAACAACGGCAAAGCTCAAAGCTATTTTAAAGTGGAGTCGGATATCGATATGGAAGGTTTATGCTTGCCGCCCATAGGTACAGTCGAATACCCGTTTTTATGCAATTTTTCGGGTGGCGGATTTGTTATTGCCAATGCTAAAACCACCAACGTTAAAAGCGAATACAAGTATAAGCCTACTAACGCAAAGTTCAGCGGCGAGCTGCTGGCTAAGGCGGTAGGCGGTAACGGCGAGGTCGGTAACGTAAGCGGATTGTTCGGGGTTGTAGGCGATTACGACGGGGCATTGGCTAAAGTCAACGAAGCGGCTGTGCGTATCGGTGTAACGCCTGCGTCGCAAGAAATAATAAACGTATCAGATTTTTATCTGTCGGGAGCTAACATAAAGAGCGGTTCTGCCGGTTCGTTGGTCGGTATAATAGCCGGGTATGTTAACGCCGGCGTCAGCAATATCGGTGTGTATGGTTGCAGCTTGGACGTTCCTAACGGCGGCGCTATCGACGACATAAGCGCTAACGTGTCGGACTATACCATGGTAGGATACTGTACGGACGAGTATAAGACCGAGACCTCTCAGTTCAACGTAAAGATATCCGAAAGCGGGAAAAAAGAACTCGCTCTCGGAGACGGCAGCAGCGGCGGAGCTGCGGGATGGGGCGGATCCGTCGATATGGAGGCTATGTTCCAAAGAGTAGCTTATTTTGCCGCAAATAAAACTAATTATGTGGATGATAGTTTTAACGTTGTTTCATATGAATACCATTTAAGATATTACGGTGAAAAACAAGGCTCCTTATATGTAAATAAGGGTTATGGCACCAGTGGAGCTGATATATATTATGTTTATGGCGGTGGCAACCCTACGGTGTCGTATACTAAAGATTATTCTAATAGTAATGTTTTTTTTATTAAGAGCGGAAATAATTATTTGACAATAACCTCTACGAGTACGTTCAGCAGTACCGGCATAGTTACGGATATAAACAAAGCGGTAACATGGCAATTTTCCGATATGACTAATTATAAGGGTTATTTATATACGTTGGTAGGTGGTGTAAAATACTATTTAAATATACATAACAACCTTTATACTCTAACATTACAAACCTCAGAATCGTCGCAATGGCTGCTAAGTAACGGTAAGGTTATGTATGACGGGAATGGTTCATATGGTTCAAATTTGTGTATAGTAGGAAATTATTGGCGAGTAAGTAGCAATGAGGCTGCGACCATAGAGGCTTCTACCGTCGGTAACCAATCGATGAGTAAGACTTTTCAGTATCAAGCTACTGACAGTAGCGGAACTACTACAAGTTGGCAGACTTTTTTGCCGCTAAACGTAGACGATAATTATGCCGTATCCGATAACAACACCGGATATATTGCAAGCGGCAATAATTATGCTGGCCAGCAATCAAATATGGGAGATATAAGATTTAGAAAAGATCCTATAATCCATATAGGCGCTTCGCTTAACAACGCAACGTCTTACGACAATAGCGCATTGGAAGTGCTGACTCGCACGAGCAAGTCGGACGGCTTTGTAAGGATATCCGACGATTTTAACGGCGCAAACAGCAGTGTGAGTGGTGACCTTAGCGGTTATAGCAAAAAGACCGTATCCGAACTTGGCTTGCAAAAATACGGGGATTCGGACGGCGGAGCTCGTAAGGATATAGGTGACGTACTTCTTGGCGGTGGAAATTATATTTACGGAATGCACTTTATGAATGCGCCCATAAGCACTCAAAACGTTTATTATGCGCCGTATGCTAAGATAAATGGCGAAGACCATTACAATTATCCTATGACGGCTAACAGTATAGACTTTCATCTTAAGACTAAAGGATATATAAACTTTTTTGCAGGGACTTATTACGGAAACGAAGTGAATTTCTTTTCGTTGCACCATATAATTAAGCGCAGCACTACCGGGATACAGACAATTAAGGAGATCTCGCTTATATACGGCAAAGGCAGCGGAACTTATATTTATAAGTATACCGACGGAACTTTTTCGCAAGGCAATTCGGAGCCTGAGGGATACGAAGTTGTGTTTGATACCTCGTGGATAACCACGCCGACTATTGTATACAAAGCGGTGTATTACTTCGAAATTCCCGTAAATGCAGGGGAATATGCGCTCGGTTCGGCAAGTACCGGAGACGGCGCATATCTTATGTATCTCGATATTGGGGCTAATGCTGCCGAAAAGGGAACTCGCACGGTTATTTCCGAGCGAATTACGGTTAACGAAAAAATAAGCAGCGTGCCGAAAGTCGGAGCCGCTTTCGTTGCGGACGTAAACGGAACTCTCGATGATATAAAATTTAATGCGGCGTTTACGCTGCAACCGAGTTTTGTCGGTACGGTAGGCGTAAGCAGAACGCAATCAACGGTGACTATTAGTTCGGGCGGAGGAGCCGCAAATAATGTCACGGGCGAATATGCGTCTATCGGAACAACCTTAAAAAACGGCGGCGTTACGCTAAGCGTAGACGGAGTAACTAGTCGAGTTACGGTTGTGGATCGGTTATCTCTATACGACTATGCGGGGAACTCGCTGATTGTTTCTTGGCGAACGACTACTACGGTCGATTCGGTTGTCGGGGATACCGTGTATGCGCAGTTCGACGGTAATGGCGAAAGTACAGGTGCGGATACGGATACGATTGTTACTAAATTTAACGAGGTTTCCTTGGACAATGTTCCGTCGGTCGGTACGGATACTGTAATAGAGTATAATTACGATTCTGCTCGAAATTCTGCGGCGGTTTATAAAGCAGATTTTGAAAGTGACGCAAATAATTATTATTCGGTAATTTCTTATACCGTTACCGTAACTTATGAGGATGACAGCACCGCTTTGCCCGAAGAAAACTTTGAGGTTATTAAAAACGTTCTTCCCGTTACAATAAACGGCAAACTCTACACTTAACTTACTTTTCTTGTAAGAAAAGTAAGCAAAAGAACGTTAAGAGATTTCCTATGGGCGATAGATAAAGTCTTTACGTTATCCGCTTTTATGTACATAGCGAACGTAACTACCTTGTAAGAAAAGTAAGCAAAAGAACGTTAAGAGATTTCCTATGGGCGATAGATAAAGTCTTTACGTTATCCGCTTTTATGTACATAGCGAACGTAACTACCCTGTAAGAAAAGTAAGCAAAAGGACGTCAAGAGATTTCCTACGGACGGTGGGAAAAGTCTTTATGTTATACGTATTTACGAATATAGCGAGTATAACTACCCTGTAAGAAAAGTAAGCAAAAGAACGTCAAGAGATTTCCTACGGGCGATAGATAAAGTCTTTACGTTATCCGTTTTACGAATATAGCGAGTATAACTACCCTGTAAGAAAAGTAAGCAAAAGAACGTTAAGAGATTTCCTACGGTCGATAGATAAAGTTCTTACGTTATCCGCTTTTACGAACGTGGGAGTGAAACTACCTTGTAAGAAAAGTAAGCAAAAGGACGTCAAGAGATTTCCTATGGGCGATAGAAAAAGTCTTTACGTTATCCGCTTTTACGAATATAGCAAGTATAACTACCCTGTAAGAAAAGTAAGCAAAAGGACGTCAAGAGATTTCCTACGGACGGTGGAAAAAGTCTTTACGTTATCCGGATTGCGCATAGCGGAAAAGAGCTTAGGCTCAAATGCGTACATTATAAAAAGAAAAGCCGCACCGTCTTAACCGACGATGCGGCTTTTGCATGTAAATAAATTGACCGGGCATAAAAAAATGCTTTAATCACTGTAGTTAACTCAAAAATATGTTATTTTGTTGACAAATAACGTTATACAGTATTATACTTTATATATACGCCGTAAGCAAATTCAGTGACGATAGAGGAGGTTATATGCCGGATAATTACCAAAGTACGATGTTGTACGTATGGGTTAATGTTTTATGCCTAATCGTTTTGGCGGTGATTTTCGTCGGCATTATACGCTACGGCACACGCAACAAACGAAGTTCGTTTTTGCGAATAATGGTTTGTTTGATTTCCGTTCACAGCATATTCGATTCGTTGTGGGCGCTTATGAGCGGAGGGGTTATAAAGGCTAACGAAACCGCCGCTTATTTTTTTAACGGCGTGTGTTTTTTATCGTTGATAGGGGCGATAGTAATTTGGGGACTTTATTCGGAGACCTTTATAATTCGGAATAATCCAATAAAGCCGATAGCAATGGCTGTTATGTTTGTGCCGCTTGCGATTTCGGCGATATATATAGTAACTTCTTTTATTCATCACGGCGCATACTATATCACGCCGGACATGCAGTGCGTAAGAGGTAAGTATTATTTTTATGCGTTAGGGTTGCCGTATGCCTATTTTTGCTATGTATCGATAAGATCGTTGGTGTTGTCCGCCTTCAAAAAATATTATTCGTACAGACGAATTTTGGTTTTAATGTTTTTATATTCCATTATCGTATGCGGCTTTTTTGTATTGCAAGTATTGCTTAATTCGGTTATGCCGGTCGTATGCGGTGGAGCAACGATAGCGCTGTTGCTTGTTTACCTCGAGACGTTGCATGGAAAAATAACCGTAGATTCGTTGACTGGACTTGCTAACCGAAGCTCGCTTGAACGGACGCTTAATGTGCGCTTAAAGGATGAAAACGAAGGTAAAAAACTCTATTTCATGATGATGGATATAGATAATTTTAAAAGTATCAACGATTTGTATGGGCATATCGAGGGAGATAGTGCGCTGAAAACGGTCGCCGGTGTTTTGCAAAAACATGCGCCGCAAAACTTTTTGGTTGCCAGATACGGCGGCGACGAGTTTGCTGCGTTGGGTATTACCGACGACGAAAACGAAGTTATAGCGCTCGTGCATAATATACATGCCCGATTAGAAGAATACAACGAACGAGAAGACAGGAAATACGATTTATCTATAAGCGTGGGATACGCATGCAAAGAGGACGGATATTATACTATTCCCGACCTCATAAATGCAGCCGACGAAGAGCTTTATAAGGTTAAAGCGAAAAAGAAAGTAAATTTCGGGGGGGGGGGCTGACTTTGCTGCTTCGCCTCCTCCGCTAAGCCGCTGAAAGGCATAATTCGGTTGTGACGTCGGCGTAATCTGCTGATATGACAATGCCGTTTGTTTTACGCAAAAAAGCTCTTACAAATTAGCGATATGCAAGAGCTTTTTGTATATGTATAAGCGTTTTTACGTCCGTCGGCACGCAATCTACGTATAGCGCTCACCGCAAAAGAAAAATTACAGCCTCCAAAATCAGGCGAGTGCTTGACGTTTGCGGGCAAACGCAAACCGGTTCTGGTTAAAATCATCGCATTTGAAAGGTCCGGTGCTAATGCTTTGGCAATTAAAAACTAAAGTTGTTCGACAAACTAAATAATCCCTTCGGTATGTTGCGCCGTAGGGATTATATATTTAAAAAGTTTTATATATTTACTGTCGTAGAGGTGTCGATTAAACAGCAGCGACAAGATTTTTTCTTACGCCTTAATCTTCGGCAGCCGGGAAAACCAAAGAAACGTAATAGACAAGTTCTTTGTACATTTTTGTTTCGCCGAGTTCTTTCAGCGCAGTCAGTACGGCTTTGTAGTACCATTCCGTCTGACTCGGACTGCCCTTAAAACGTGACCAGACGTTGTCGCCCACGATGCGTTTGTCATAATATACGCTTTTTATGTTGGCGAGTTTGTCTGCGCATAATAGTTGTTTTGCTTCCGTGCTTTCGTCTTTGACTTTAGCCAAAGCCTGTTCTTTGCGTTCTAACCAAGGCAAGGACTTGTCCTCCGTGTCGCTTGCGACAAGTTCGGCAACATCGTGCCCGAAGAGCATTTCGATATCCTCGATAGTCGAGTCGGTATCCTCTACGGTATCGTGAAGCACTCCGGCTATTTGCACGTTTTCGTTGCAATCGTTGGCTGCGAGTATCTGCAAAACTTCCATCGGATGAACTATGTACGGCGTGTCGGTACCTTTTCGATATTGATTGCGATGTTGTATCGCTGCGTACTCTATGGCTTTGTGTAACAGCATATGTAGACCTCCCGGAAACGATAAACTTATATCGAGCTACACGCTTAGTATACCATAACTTCTTGACTTAGTAAAGACTTTTGACGATTTTATCTAAAATTTTGCGGCAATAAACATATTTAACTTGCTAAAAATGCCCGACTTGCTATTGATTTCGGGCAACGAATATGTTATAATATATGAGCTTACATTTTGCAGACGAGGTTTTATTTGTGGAAGAGGCACTTTTAGACGCACTTATAGATTCTCTTAAGCTGCTGCCGTTTTTGGCGGGAGTATATGTGCTTATAGAAATTTTGGAGCATAAAACTTCGTCAAAGATGTCATCCTCCATGCTGCGGGGTAAGCTCAGTCCGCTGATTGGCTCGGCGGTAGGCATCATTCCGCAGTGCGGTTTTTCGGTAGTTGCGACCAAGTTGTACACAAGGGGCGCCATTGCGATGGGGACGTTGCTGTCGGTATACATTTCCACTTCGGACGAGGCAATTGCCGTTTTGATATCCGACTATTCGTCTTGGGACAAATTGCTACCGCTGGTAGGCATAAAGTTTGCGTTTGCCATAGTCGTCGGATACGCAGTAAACGCTTTTTGCGGAAGGAAGGTTACCGTAACGGTAGACGAAAACGTGTGCGTCGAAGGCTGTCATCATCACACCGTAGGTAAAGAAGAAAAAGAGAAGGACCATAAACACGGCGCAAAACAACTTATAATTCATTCGCTTATTCATACCTTAGAGGCATTTTTGTATATACTGGCTGTAAATGCCGTACTTAACGTCGTAATATATTATGTCGGCGAGCAAAGTTTGGAAAACTTTCTCGATTCGGTAAAATATCTGCAACCGATATTTGCGGCAATCGTGGGACTTATACCGTCGTGTGCGGCATCGGTCGTTATCGCACGTATGTATGCTATAGGTTCTCTTTCGTTAGGCGCCGCATTGTCGGGATTGTGCGTTTCGGCGGGTATAGGTACGGCGGTTCTTATAAAGGAAAATCCGCCCAAAAACACGGTAGTCGTATTGTCGCTTTTGATAGGGCTGTCTATAGTGTTGGGCGAAGCGGTAACGCTTATAAGTTCGTTGTTTTAAAGAAGCTAAAAAAGCGATTTTGGAAAAAGAGACTCGGAGGACAAACTAATGGCGTCTTTGTACAGAAAATTCAGACCGAATTCTTTCGAATCGGTTATAGGGCAAGAGGCGGTTACCAAAACGCTCGCCAATCAAATAAAGACCGGAAGAATAGGGCACGCCTATCTTTTTACCGGGAGCCGAGGCGTGGGCAAAACCACTTGCGCCCGCATTTTCGCCAAGGCTATAAACTGCCTAAACCCCGAAAACGGCAGTCCGTGCGAAAAATGCAGATGTTGCACTGAACTTTCCTCTCCCAATATGGATATTATAGAAATAGACGCCGCATCCAATAACGGCGTAGATGACGCAAGGGCGATAAGAGATAACGTTTCTTACCCGCCCGTAATAGGTAAGTATAAGGTTTACATTATAGACGAAGTACACATGCTTACGGGAAGTGCGTTTAATGCGTTATTAAAGACGTTGGAGGAACCGCCTGCGCACGCCGTGTTTATTTTGGCAACTACAGAGGCGCACAAGCTTCCCGCTACGATTTTGTCGAGATGTATGCGATTCGATTTTCGACTGGTTTCTACCAGCGAAATAGCGGACAGGGTTGCAAGCATATATGACAGTGAGGGAAAAGCTTACGAAAGAAGCGCCGTAAATTATATCGCCGCCGCAGCCGAAGGCTCGGTGCGAGACGCTCTGTCGCTTGCAGAAACTTGCATGTCGCTTTCGCAGGGAAAACTTACGTATGCGGACGTGCTTGCCGCTACCGGCGGCATAGAAAAAAAGAGAATACGCGCGCTGTTTTCCGCCTTGTCGTCGGCTTCGATGGGCGAATGTTTGCAGGCTGTCGATTCGCTTGCTTCTTCCGGCAAAAGCATGGGACTCATCGCCAAAGAAATCACTTTGTACGCAAGGGATTTGCTCGTAATGAAGACTGCGCCCTCGCTCATAACGGACAGCGAAGAAAACGTTGCCGCCCTTAAAGAAGACGCCGAACGAAATACGATAAACTTCCTTTCTACGGTAATCAACGTTTTTGGCTCGGTAGACGCCGAACTCAGGTACTCGACAAGCCCGAGAATCGTGCTCGAAACGGCGTGTATCAGATGTTGTACTCTGGCGGTTACCGACGTTGCCGCTCTCGAAGAACGGGTGTCGAGACTGGAGCGAAACGGTTTTTCGCCAGTAAGAGAACAGACGGCGGAGAAAAAAGAATGCACTATGGACGCAAAGATGGTTTGGGGTAAAGTCATTTCTTATTTTAGGACGAGCGAGTCCATGCGACTACAGACTCTTGTCGGCAATCATCGGGATTACGAGGTAAAAAACGGAGCGTTTATAATTTGGTGCGAAGACGATTATTTGGACTTTTGCGAGGACGACATGATGAGCGCTTTAAGTCGGGCGTTTGCTTTTAACGGAATAACCTACGAGATAAGAGTGGACAAAAAAAGCGCAATAGACAAAGATGCGATTTTAGAGTCTCTAAAATCCAAGGTCGGCAAAGGCGTCAAGGTAAACGTAACGAATAAGTAATAACGTTATGGCTTTTCGCAGCATAATGGCAATACAAACGCAGAGTTATGATGCGAAACGATAACGAGTAAAATTAAATAACAATATTTACGGAGGTATATTATGGCAAAATATGGCGGAGGATTCGGCGGTGGAATGAACATGCAAGCGATGATGCAGCAGGCTAAAAAGCTGCAGGAACAAATGGCGGCAGCCGAAGCCGAACTCGAAGATACCGAGCTTACGGGAGAGGCGGGCGGCGGTCTCGTCTCGGTTACCATTGACGGCAAAAAAAGGCTTCAGCGTCTTTCGATAAAACCGGAAGCGGTAGACATGGACGATCTGGAGATGCTCGAGGATCTTATTATGGCAGCGTATAACGAGGCTTTCGCCGCAGCGGAGGAGCTCGAACAGGAACTTATGCCTGCGGGTGTGGGCGCAATGGGCGGTATGCTTAAATGAGACAGCCTGCAAGTATCGAAAAACTTATCGGCATGTTTTGTTCGCTGCCTGGCGTCGGACAAAAAACTGCGCAAAGGTATGCTTACGCAGTGATAGATATGTCCGAAGAGCAGGCAAACGAATTTTGTCGGGCGATAACGGACGTAAAACGCAACGTAAAATTTTGCAGCGAATGCGGATTCTTTACCGAAAACGACGTTTGCGACATTTGCAAAAAGCGAGACAAGTCGGTGATTTGCGTTGTCGCTTACCCTAAAGACGTTCTCGCTATAGAAAAAGGCGGGGCTTTTGAGGGTGTTTATCATGTTTTGCACGGCACGCTTTCGCCGTTGGACGGCAGAGGACCCGACGATCTTAATATTAAATCGCTGCTTAGTCGACTGGACGGAGTAAAAGAAGTAATAATGGCTACGAATCCCGACGTAGAGGGCGAAGCGACTGCGATGTATCTCGCACGACTTATCAAGTCCTTCGGCATTAGGGTTACCCGCCTGGCTCAGGGTATAAGCATAGGCAGCGACATCGAGTACGCCGACGAAGTTACTTTGGAGCGGGCATTGGACAAGCGCACCGAAATTTAGTTTGTTCGGAGCAAGCGAGCGACCGCAGCCGACGTCGAGTCGTTTTGTCGGTCGAAGGCAAAACGCTATTTAAAACTAAATAACCGACAAACGAACATTTAAATAAAATTATCGGCCGCCGGAGGGGCTTTATCAGTCTTTTCTTCGGCTATTTTTTTGTCTTGCGGTCGCATATTTGCCGTATATTCATTGACAACGACGTGGCAAAAATATTATAATGATTGAGTGTGGCGGTCTATACGTAAGTTTGCGGTTTATCGCCGCATACAAGTAATTTTTTGCAATAGACGGAATTTGTCCGCCGTGGAGGAATATAACTATGAAAATGGATGCGTTGGTAAAAAAATATCCCGATGTGGGTCTCGTGCTCGAACAAGCCGAAGTACCCGTAATAAAAGAGGGAGAAGCTCTTGTAAAAATACACAAAACCGCTATTTGCGGCACCGACGTGCATATTTACAACTGGAACCAGTGGGCTCAGCAGACTATCAAAACTCCGATGATCATCGGTCATGAGTTCGTGGGCGAAATCGTTGAGATAAAGGGTAGCTCGCCGGAGTTTAAAGTGGGCGATTTGGTAAGCGCCGAAGGTCACGTTACCTGCGGACACTGCCGTAACTGTAAAGAAGGGTTAAAGCATCTTTGCCCGACTGCGCAGGGTATCGGCGTAAATCGTAACGGCATTTTTGCCGAGTATGCGGCAATACCTTTGTCCAATCTTTGGAAATGCGACAAAGATATTCCCGAGGAGATGTACGCTATTTTCGATCCGTTCGGAAACGCAACTCACACCGCTTTGGCTTACCCCATGATAGGCGAGGACGTTCTTATTACCGGCGCAGGTCCGATAGGCATAATGGCTGCGGCTATCTGCAAGCACGTAGGCGCAAGACACGTAGTAATTACCAACACTTCCGATTGGAGATTGGAATTTGCAAAACAGGTAGTACCCGGAGTCGTAACCGTTAATACCAAAACTACCGACCTTAAAGACGTTCAGCGTTCGCTCGGCATGACCGACGGATTCGGCGTCGGCCTCGAAATGAGCGGTAACGGTAACGCTCTCAACCAGATGATCGACAATATGATCAACGGCGGCAAGATTGCTTTGCTCGGCCTCGGCATAAACGGCGGCATCGAATGGGATAAGTTCATATTTAAGTGCTTGCATTTGCAGGGTATTTACGGCAGAAAGGTATTCGAGACGTGGAGAAAGATGACAACCATGCTCCAGAGCGGCTTGGATATAAGCAAAATTATTACTCACCGTCTTCCTTACACCGAGTTTAAACAGGGTTTCGACCTTATGAACAGCAAAAAGAGCGGTAAGATAATTTTGGATTGGACAAAATAGATAAGTAATTTATAGGAGTGTTTTTATGTATAACAAGACAAAAAAAATAATGCAGGAAACTCTGCAGGATATCAAGGACCAAGGACTTTGGAAGGAAGAACGTATCATCACGACCGAACAGTCAAATCGTATCGATACCACTAAGGCTAAAGACGTTATCAACTTCTGCGCAAACAACTACCTCGGACTCGCAAATAACAAGGAAGTGGAGCAGGCTGCAAAAGACAGTTACGACAAGTACGGTTACGGAATGGGCAGCGTTCGTTTTATCTGCGGAACGCAGACAATACATAAGGAACTCGAGCGCAAGGTAAGCGAATTCCTTTCGACCGAAGACACCATACTTTATTCTTCTTGCTTTGACGCAAACGGCGGACTTTTCGAAACCATTACCACCGCCGAAGACGCCATCATTTCCGACGAACTTAATCACGCTTCCATAATAGACGGCGTAAGACTCAGCAAAGCTAAGAGATATCGCTATCACAACAACGATATGGCAGACCTCGAAGCTCAGCTTAAGCAAGCCGACGCAGACGGCGCAAGACAAAAGATAATAGTTACTGACGGCGTGTTTTCCATGGACGGCATTATTGCAGACCTTAAGGGAATTTGCGACCTTGCCGACAAGTATGACGCTTTGGTATGCGTAGACGACAGCCATGCAACCGGATTCGTAGGTAAGACGGGCAGAGGTTCGGCAGAATACTGCGGAGTAGTAGGCAGAGTAGATATAATCACCGGCACTTTCGGTAAGGCACTCGGCGGAGCTTCCGGCGGATTCACTTCCGGCCGCAGAGAGATAATAGACCTTCTTCGTCAGAGAAGCCGTCCGTATCTTTTCTCCAACACGTTGGCTCCCTCGATGTGCGCAGCTACCTTAAAGGTTTTGGATATGCTCACTAAGTCGACCGCACTCAGAGACAAGGTTATGGAAAATGCCGCTTATTTCCGTAGCGAAATGAAAAAGAACGGCTTTGACCTTGCCGGCGAGGGACACGCAATAGTTCCTGTAATGCTTTACGACGCAGTAAGAGCGCAAAAGTATGCGGAAAAGATGTTGGAAAAAGGCATATACGTAACAGGATTCTTCTATCCCGTAGTTCCGAAGGGAAAGGCAAGAATACGTACTCAGATGTCCGCTATTCACACAAAGGAAGACATCGATAAGTGTGTAAAGGCATTTGTCGAAACCCGGGAAGAATTAGGATTTTAACGTATGAAATGTTTGGTTTTTGTTGCGGATAAGATGCAACCCTTCGTCAATCAGGCAATAGAGGCGACTTTGCTTAAATTGGCTGACGACGATACCGAAATATTGTACTTGTGGAAAAACGACAAAACGGTCGTTATTGGCAAAAACCAAAATGCTTATACCGAATGTAACGTTTCGCAGCTCGAAAACGACGGCGGCTTTGTTGCCAGACGTATTTCGGGCGGCGGAGCCGTTTACCACGACAAAGGAAATCTTAATTTTACCTTTGTATCGTCCCGAAATAATTATGACGTAGCTAAAAATTTTGAGATAATGACCGATGCTATGAGGTCTCTCGGATTCGAAGTAAGCCTTAGCGGTCGAAACGACGTTTTGCTTAACGGACGTAAATTTTCGGGTAACGCTTTTTATAAGGGCAACGACGCTTGTTTCCACCACGGCACGATTTTAATTAAGACGTCGCCGGAGATAATAGCAAAGTATCTCAAAGTGTCAAAAGTTAAGTTGGAAGCTAAAGGCGTAAAAAGCGTAGTAAGCAGAGTAATCAATCTCAGCGACGTTTTACCGGTTACTGCGGAGCAGGTTACGGACAGTCTGATAAAGTCTTTCGGTTCGTATTACAAGCAAGAGCCTGTGCGCATAACCGAGGCAGATCTTCCGGCTGACGAGCTTGCTAAGCAGATTGCATTTTTTTCGGACGAAAAATGGCGTCACGGCGACGACGTGCATTACGACGCAAGGATAGAACGCAGATTTTCGTGGGGAACGGCAGATATAAGGCTAAAATTAAACGGTGACGTTATCGAGGACTGCAAGATTTACTCGGACAGTCTTGACGATGTTACCGAAAGACAAAATCTCCTTATTGGCACAGACATAAATCTCGGCAAAGAGGGAGTAAACGATATAATAGAAGCATTTAAGGAGCAGGAAAATGGATTTTGATCTGATTGTTCTCGGCGGCGGACCGGGAGGATACGCAGGAGCGATAAGAGCGGCAAAACTCGGAAAGAAAGTTGCGCTCGTCGAAAAAAACGCAGTCGGCGGAACTTGCCTTAACAGAGGTTGTATACCGACAAAAGCGCTTATACATTCTTCGGAATTGTTTGCGTCGAGGAGCGATTGGGCAGAGTGCGGTATATCTGCGGACAACGTATCGCTCGATGAGGATAAAGTTTATGAGAGAAAAAATAAAATCGTTTCTTCGCTCAGAGAGGGCGTTAAGTCTTTGCTCAAAGCAAACAAAGTAGAGCTCATCGAGGGCGAAGGAAAGCTTGACGGCGAACATACCATAGTCGTAGGCGACAAAAAATATACTGCGGATTTCATTTTGTTGGCGACAGGCTCGGAGCCGAGTGCGGGAAGTAAAGCAAGACCGCTTATCGGAGTGGAGCATACGCTTGACAGCGACGACGTTTTAGCTGCTCCCGTAAAGGCAAACAATATAGTCATTATAGGCGCAGGCGTTATCGCAGTCGAATTTGCGACATATTTTGCGGAGTCGGGCAAGGCGGTTACCTTGCTTGCCCCGGGCGAACGCATCGTAAAAATGATGACTAAAGACGTGTCGGTTCAGCTTTCGGCGGTACTTAAGCGTATCGGCGTCAAGATTATCACCGGCGCAAAAATCAAAAATATAGACGCAGACAAAAACGTTTATTACGAAACGGAAAAAGGCGAGGCGAGTGTAAAAGGCGACGTGGTTATTACCGCAATCGGACGTAAACCGGTATTGGAAAATATCGGGTTGGAAACGACTTCCGTAAAAGTAGACAAATTCGTTTGCGTAGACGACAATATGTACACCGGCGTTGCGGGTATCTATGCCTGCGGAGATATTACAGGCAAGATGCAGCTTGCGCACTTTGCGGAGGCGAGTGCGATCGTAGCGGTAGAGAGTATGTTCGGTTATCCTAAGAGTAAAGACCTTTCGGTATGTCCCTCATGCATATACACTAACCCCGAAATCGCTTCGGTAGGTAAAAAGGAAACGGATATCGAAAACGCAAAAATAGGCAAGTTCCTTATGGGCGCAAACGGTAAGTCGCTTATCGAAGGCGTAAACAGAGGATTTATAAAAGTTATCGCAGATCAGGACGATACGGTTGTAGGCGCAGAGATATTTGCGGTAAGAGGCACGGATATATTGGGCGAGCTTGCTCTTGCCGTATCCAAAAAAATGAAGGTGGACGAAGTAGCGTCGGTTATTCACGCTCATCCCACCGTTATGGAAGCCATAGGCGAAGCGCTCGAGGACGTACACGGACTCGCTACTCATATGGCGCCTAAAAAATAACATAATTACAGATAATTTTAAGGAGATATAAAATTATGGCAAAGAAAACACCTTTATACGAAACGCACGTTAAATACGGCGGTCAAATCGTAGAATTTGCAGGTTACGAACTCCCCGTTCAGTACGAGGGACACGGACTTATCAAGGAGCATATCGCAGTAAGAACGGCTGCAGGACTTTTTGACGTATCGCACATGGGCGAGCTTATCGTCGCCGGCGAAAACGCAGAAGCCGCTCTTAACGACTTGCTTACCAACGACATAAGAGGTATGTACGACGGACAGGTAAGATATTCGCTTCTTCCTAACGAAAAAGGCGGTGCGGTAGACGACGTGCTCGTTTACAGAATAAGCGCAACTTGCTTTTTGGTGGTAGTAAACGCATCTAATGCAGATAAAGATGCGGCATGGATTGCCGGCAGACTTCCTTCCGACGTAACGTTTGCCAATATTTCCGATGCGGTAGCTCAGATTGCTTTGCAAGGACCTAAGAGCGAACCCATTCTTCGTAAGCTCGTAAAAGACGAGGACGTCCCCGTAAAATATTATTCGTTCCGCAAAAACGTCATAATAAACGGTATGCGTTGCTTGATTTCTCGTACCGGTTATACAGGAGAACACGGTTACGAAATTTACTGCGCAAATATGGACGCAGCGAAGATGTACGAGACTGTTATGGAAGCAGGTAAAGAAGAAGGACTTATCCCCGCCGGTTTGGGCGCAAGAGATACGCTTCGACTCGAAGCCGCAATGCCTCTTTACGGACACGAACTCGGCGACGACATTCCCGTAAACGAAGTGGGCCTTGATTTCGGTATCAAGATGGGTAAAGAGAATTTTGTCGGAAAGGCGGCTTTGGAGGCTCATGAACCCGAATACGAAAGAGTAGGCGCAAAACCCATAGACAGAGGTATAATAAGAGAGCATTGCCCCGTGTACGTAGGACAGGAGCAGGTAGGCGTCGTTACTTCGGGTACTCATTCGCCTACGCTCGGACATCCCATAGCTATGCTTCGTATCAAGAAGGGCGTAGAAGGTCAGCTCGAAGTCGACGTAAGAGGCAGACGCATAAGAGTAGAGCTTATGCCGCTTCCTTTCTACAAAAGTTTGATTAAATAAGTTTACATTGCCGTAAGGCTACCAAATAAAAATAAATATTTTAAGGAGAGTATTACAATGATTAAGTATGCAAAAACACATGAGTGGGTAAAAATCGAAGGCGACAAGGCAACTATCGGACTTAGCGATCACGCACAGCACGAGCTCGGAGACATAGTATTCATCAACCTTCCCCAGGAAGGCGACGGCATCACCGCAGGCGAAGCCTTCTGCGACGTAGAATCGGTTAAAGCGGTTTCCGACGTTATGGCTCCCGTATCCGGCAAAGTTCTTAAAGTAAATACCGATCTCGAGGACGCTCCCGAAACTATTAACAACGATCCTATGGGAGCATGGATTTGCGAAGTAGAGATTACCGCTATCCCCGACGACCTTATGGACGAAGCTCAGTACGCAGAGTTCATTAAATAATAATATACGGAGTAATTTATGGCAAATTATTTATCTTCTACCGAAAAGGAAGATAAGGAGATGCTGCAAGCGGTAGGCGTAGAGAGATTTTCCGATCTTTATCAGGATATCCCCTTCGAACTCCGCAACAAGCCCCTTAACATTCCTAACGGCAAGTCTTTGCAAGAAGTTTCCGACGAAATGCAGGCGTTGGCAGACAAAAACGTAAATTACGCTTGCATCATGCGAGGAGCGGGCGCATACGATCATTATATTCCCTCCGTTGTTAAATACCTTTCGCAGCGCAGTGAATTTCTTACCGCTTATACCCCGTATCAGGCAGAACTGAGTCAGGGTATTTTGCAGAGTATCTTCGAATTCCAGACGATGATGTGTTCGCTTACCGGAATGGACGTTTGTAACGCATCCGTTTACGACGGCAGCAGCGCTGCGGCAGAAGCGGCGTTTATGTGCATAGAGCGCTCGAAGCGTACCGTATTGGTTTCCGATAACGTTAAACCGTGCACCATCGAAGTTATCCGCACTTATCTTGAAAGAAGAAATATAACCGTTAAAATTTTGCCGACCAACAACGGTTTGATAAGCATCGACGAACTCGGCAAAGCTATAACCGAGGATACCGCTTGCGTGTATTTCGAATCTCCCAACTATTTCGGACTTATCGAAGATTGCGAAAACGTTTGCGGTACGATTAAGCAACACGGCGCAAGAGCCATTATGGGATGCAATCCTATGTCTTTGGCAATCTTGCGTACGCCCAGAGATTACGGCGCAGATATCGCAGTAGGCGACGCACAGCCTTTCGGTATGCCGATTTCGTTCGGCGGTCCGTATCTCGGATATATCGCTATAGCAAACGACAAAGAACTTATTCGTCGTATCCCCGGCAGAGTAGTAGGCGAAACTACCGATAAAGACGGAAAAAGAGCTTACGTGCTTACTCTCAGAGCGAGAGAGCAGGATATAAGAAGAGAAAAGGCGCTTAGTAATATTTGCTCTAACGAGGCGCACTGTGTGCTTACTGCGGCAATGTACCTTACCGCTATGGGTAAGCAGGGACTCAGAGATGTTGCTACCGCATGTACTTCGCTCGCTCATTATGCGGCAGAAGAATTTACAAAGGGTAAAGCTACTCTTAAGTATAGCGGCGAATACTTCAACGAATTTGTTACCGTTTGCGGATCCAAGGCAGAGAAAATTGTCGAAAAGTGTGAAAAACTCGGTATTTTGGCGGGACTTCCCATCGGCAAAAACGAAATTTTGTGGTGCATGACCGAAAAAGTCCGCAAAGAAGATATCGACAAAGTCGCAGAGATAATGAGGAGGGCGTAATTTATGGAATTGATTTTTGAAAAATCCAGAGAAGGCGTAAGAGGCGCAACCATTCGTCCTCTCGAAGTTAAACCCCACGTTATCGCAGAAAAATATACTCGTAAGGATCTCGATTTGCCCGAAGTCGCAGAAGTCGATATGGCTCGTCACTATACGGAGCTCAGCAAGCGTGCTTTCGGCGTAGACAGCGGTTTTTATCCGTTAGGATCCTGCACGATGAAATACAATCCCAAGCTTCACGAAGAAGTTGCGGCTTTGCCGGGATTTGCGCATACTCATCCGTATGCGCCGGAGGAATCCGTTAAGGGTAACCTCGAAGCTATGGGCATTTTGTGCGACAGACTTATGAACATCACCGGTATGGACGGTATGACGCTTCAGCCTTGTGCCGGCGCTCACGGCGAATTCACCGGCTTGCTTCTTATATCCGCTTACCATCGTAATCGTAAAGATACTAAGCGTACCAAGATTCTTATCCCCGACACTGCGCACGGCACCAACCCCGCTTCTGCGGTAATGGCAGGATTCGAAGTCGTAAACGTTAAGTCAAACAGCGAACTCGGCGTAGATCTCGACGATTTGCGGGCAAAGGTAGGCGAGGATACCGCAGCTTTGATGCTCACCAACCCGTCCACCATGGGATTGTTCGAGCGAAACATCAGCGAAATAAGCAAAATAGTTCATGACGCAGGCGGCTTGCTTTATTACGACGGAGCTAACCTTAATGCCGTTATGGGCGTCGTTCGTCCCGGAGATATGGGATTTGACGTAGTGCATCTTAACTTGCATAAGACGTTTTCTACTCCTCACGGCGGTGGCGGACCGGGAAGCGGTCCCGTAGGATGTAAGAAAGATCTTATACCGTTCTTACCGAATCCGACCGTAGCTATGGTAAAGGGCGAATACAAATTTGTGTACAGCGATAAGAGCATCGGAAAGGTATCGGCAATGTACGGTAACTTCGGCGTTATGCTTAAAGCTCTCGCATACATCGAGACTTTGGGCGCCGAAGGTATCAAAAAGAGCGCCGAACACGCCGTTCTTAACGCTAACTATATGAGGGTAAAACTTACCGATCTTTATCCGACCGTAGTAAATCGTATCTGCATGCACGAGTTTGTTCTTGACCTTAAAAAGCTCAAGGCAGAAACGGGCATTACGCCTACAGATATTGCTAAGGGCATGATAGACAGAGGCATACATCCGCCTACGATGATGTTCCCGCATATCCCCGGCGTAATAGACGAGTCTCTTATGATCGAGCCTACCGAGACCGAAAACAAGCAGACTCTCGATGAGGCTATACAGGTACTCAGAGATTTGCATAAGATTGCTTACGAGGATGCGCAGTATCTTCACGACGCTCCGCATAATGCCCCCATCAAGCGTCCCGACGACGTTATGGCTGCTCGTAACCCCATTCTTAAGTATACCAAAAAATAATTTTATTTAAAATAAAAAAACGCTCTTTCGGCTATCGCCTTAGGAGCGTTTTTTGTTGTAACGTGTTGTAACGTTTGGCAAATTCGCAGAGCCGACGGCAAGCGAAAAATACAGATGCGGCAGATACAATAAGTAGAATCGTTGCGAATGTCGTAAACAAGTCAGCATTGCTATAGCCGACATGTCGATAATCGAAGTCGCTCATGCCGATATGGCGAAAGCGAAGAATAAACGGACGAAAAGTAAGACGCATACTTAGGGCAAAATAAGCCTAAGCAGAAACATCGTAATATAATTGTGCAAAATTTAAACAATTGGTTTTTGCTTAGCGTCGAAAACAATGTGCAAATAAAATCCGCCTGCCGAAAGGTAAGCGGATTTTTCTATATGCGCTAAATTTTTAATACGTTAGCTCTGATTTTTGACATTTACAGTCAAAGCTCCGTCTTTTGCATCTACAATCAAAGTGGAGTTCGGCTCGAGATCGGATTCCAAAATCTTTTTTGCAAGGAGAGTTTCGACCTTGCTCTGGAGATATCTTTTAAGCGGACGGGCGCCGTATACGGGATCGTAACCGCCTTCGATAATAACGTCTTTGGCTGCATCGGTAACTTCGAGGTGAAGTCTGCGCTCTTCGATACGATGAGCGAGAGATTTTATAAGCAAGTCGATGATGCCGGTAATATTAGCCTTAGTCAGCGGTTTATAGTATACGATTTCGTCAAGACGATTAAGAAATTCCGGACGGAAAGACTGCTTTAACAGAGCGGAAACTCTTTCTTTCGCTTCGTCGTTAATTTCGCCGCTTTCGGAATCTATGCCCTCCAAAATTATGTTGGAACCGAGATTGGAAGTAAGGATTATAATCGTGTTTTTAAAGTCCACGGTTCTGCCTTGCGAGTCGGTAATTCTGCCATCGTCGAGCACTTGAAGAAGGATATTAAATACGTCGGGATGAGCTTTTTCGATTTCGTCGAAAAGCACTACCGAATACGGTTTTCTCCTTACCGCCTCGGTAAGATAGCCGCCTTCTTCGTAGCCTACATATCCCGGAGGAGCGCCTACAAGACGAGATACCGAAAACTTTTCCATATACTCGGACATATCGATTCGGATAAGGTTGTGTTCGTCGTCAAAAAGACATTCGGCAAGAGCTTTTGCAAGTTCGGTTTTACCTACGCCCGTAGGACCTAAGAACATAAACGAACCGATAGGGCGATCGGGGTCTGCGATACCTGCTCTCGAACGCATAATGGCTTCGCTGACTTTGGTTACGGCTTCGTCCTGACCGATTACACGTCTGTGTAATACTTCGGGAAGATGAAGCAGTTTTTCTCGTTCGCCTTCCATAAGTTTGGATAGGGGAATACCCGTCCAACGAGATACTACTTTTGTTATTTCTTCTTCGGTTACCGTATCTCTGAGTAGGGTATTTTTATCGGTCTTTTCCGTCTTCTGCGCTTCTTCGAGTTTTTTGGTAAGATCGGGAAGCGTCGAGTATTTAAGGAATGCGGCATGTTCGTAGTCTGCGTTGCGCTGCGCTTTTTCTATGTCTGCATTTACCTTTTCTATTTCCGATTTGAGGTCGGACACACGATGAATATTCTGTTTTTCGTTTTCCCACTGAGCTTTCATTGCGCCAAACTTCTCTCTGAGGTCGGCGAGTTCCTTTCTTATTTCTGCAAGTCTTGCAGCGCTAAGCTCATCCGTTTCTTTTTTGAGAGCGGTTTCTTCGATTTCGAGCTGCATGATTTTACGAGAAATTTCATCCATTTCGGTGGGCATAGAGTCTATTTCGGTACGAATCATTGCGCACGCTTCGTCTACAAGGTCAATTGCTTTGTCCGGCAAAAATCTGTCGGTAATGTATCTGTTGGAAAGAGTTGCGGCAGCAACCAATGCACTGTCGTGGATAGTAACGCCGTGATAAACCTCGTAACGTTCTTTTAAACCTCTAAGTATGGAAATAGTGTCTTCTACATTAGGCTCGTCTACCATAACGGGCTGAAATCTTCGCTCTAACGCTGCGTCCTTTTCGATATATTTGCGATATTCGTCCAATGTAGTTGCACCGATGCAATGCAGCTCGCCTCTGGCAAGCAACGGCTTAAGCAAATTGCCTGCGTCCATTGCGCCGTCCGTCTTGCCTGCGCCGACTATAGTGTGTAATTCATCGATAAAAAGTAAAATTCTGCCTTCGCTCTTTTTTACTTCGTTTAGTACCGCTTTAAGTCTTTCTTCAAATTCTCCTCTGAATTTTGCGCCGGCTACGAGTGCGCCCATATCCAAGGCAAAAATCGTTTTGTCTTTAAGTCCTTCGGGAACGTCGCCTTGTACAATTCGCATGGCTAGTCCTTCGGCAATGGCAGTTTTGCCTACGCCCGGCTCGCCGATAAGTACGGGGTTGTTTTTGGTTTTACGAGACAAAATTCGTATAACGTTACGTATTTCACTGTCTCTGCCTATTACGGGGTCGAGTTTGTGCTGCTTTGCTCGTTCTACGAGGTCGAAGCCGTACTTGGACAAAACGTCATAAGTGTTTTCGGGATTGTCGGAAGTAATGCGGTCTGTCTTGACCTTTTTTAGTTGCGTGACAAAGTCATCCTTTGTGATTCCGCGCTCTCTGAACAAACTTTTTATGCCGTCGTCGGCATAGTCGAAAATGCAAAGCATGATGTGTTCTACCGAGGTGTAATCATCGTTCATGCTTTTTGCGAGCCTTTCGGCTGCGGTAAGAATTTTGTCGGTCAGGGGAGCGACGTAAACTTTGTCAGGTTCTCTGCCGCTGCCCGATACTGCGGGAATCTTGCTTATAAGAGCGTCAAGTCCCGACAATAGGGCGTCGGGTGATTTGCCCATCTTTTTTATGAGTTGTCCGATAAGACCGTTTTGCTGATCTATAAGTGCGTACAAAAGATGTTCGGGCATTATTTGTACGTTATTGTTTTCAATTGCGATGTTCTGCGCAGACTGAAGCGCTTCCAAGGCTTTTTGAGTAAGTTTGTTTGCATCCATAATTTTTTACCTCCTCTTTATATCGTTAGCAATCCGCTGTTCAATGCCGAAAGATAATCGTTTTCCAATTCCGTTACCGACTTATAAACGTCGCCGAGATAGTTTTTGAGCAATTTGTCAAAAACTTTTACATAATTACTTATCGCATAACTCAAAGTTTCGGGGTCATAGTGTCTGTCCGAAGGAATACACAGCGAACGGGTCCACTTGTTTTCTTCGAGAGAATATGAAATCCTGTCGTTTTTGTAAAGCGACGTTACGTAAAGCTCTTCCATTTTTCGCCACAGACCGAAAAATTCGGTAAGTTTTGTAAGCAGTTCCGGAGATTGCGTCCTAAAGTTTACGTTAAGTTCGCCGATTGCGCCTGTGGGCGAACGGTAAAGCTCTACTTCGTACCTAAGTGTAGGACGATATTTGTATTTTAAAGCGCTTTTAATGGACAAAGTATTGTCGTGATTGCGATAATTTATTGTGTCCGATTCGCCGCCAAATATGTTTTCTATTCTTTTAAAAATGTCGGTTATGGTTTTTTCCGGCGTGTCGATTCCCACATAATCCGCAAGTATACGATTGATAAGATACGAGCGGTTTGTGCCTTCCGCATCGGCCATTTTATCTATCTCGTCTACCACGTCCTCGGCAAGAATCAAACTGTACATATTTTTTTTCATTTTATCGCCTCCGTTATTATATCTTTATATATAAGCGAACGTTAAAATTTCGCTTTTGCCCAGCAATTTTTGTCGCTAAGCTTATATATATTATAGCGCAAAATTTTTAATTGTCAAGCGTTTTTATATATTTTGTAAAAAAATTTATATAAAATATTTTGCGAAAGTTTTTGATGCAAGAAACTTCCTTTAAAGTATGCCCGTTTTCAGACAATACAATTTTAAGGAAGCTGTCCGATAAGAGGTAATCGAAATTTGCAAATCTAATATTTATAATTAAGCGAAAGGAGCTTATGCCGACGCTGCCGAATCGGTTTAGAAAAGCGGCGTAAACAATTTGATTAAAGCGGCGAATATTCGTACCAAAAAATTTTGTTTAAAATCTTTCTTTTGTTCGCATATCGAAAAAGAGTTTTGAAAGTCTTCTTTTATTTTAGATACACATGAGGTCTTGTATAGCAAAACGCCGCATTCGTAGTGATGCAACATGCTGCGATAGTCAAGATTAATTGTGCCGACGCACGCCAATTCGTCGTCCGCTATAATTTGTTTTGCATGCACGAAACTTCCCGGAAGCTCGTAAATTTTTACGCCGGCAGTGGCAAGTTCTTTATAATGAGAGCGGGTTATGGCGTATACCGCCTTTTTGTCGGGGACGCCCGGGGTGATTATTCGCACGTCTACGCCTCGTGAGGCTGCGTTCATCAGCGCCGATTTCAATTTCGAATCTATTATAAGGTAGGGAGTCGTAACGTAAAGCGTTTTGACCGCAAGATTGATTATGTTGAGATATACCGTCTCTGCCACATGATCGCCGTACACATATTTTGGACCGTCACCGAACGGACAAACGAGGCTTGTAACATTGTCGGACAAATCCGAGTCATTCGTTGCAAGACAGTATTTTTTCGGATCGTCCACGATGCAGCTTTGAATATCGTATAGTTGCAAAAACATGCAGGTAAGGTTATTTACCGCAGGGCCTGTTATTTTTACCGCCGAATCTTTCCAGTAACCGTAAGGCGAAATTAAATTTGCATATTCGTCGGCTATGTTTGCGCCACCTACGAAACCGATTTCGCCGTCTACCACCGTAATTTTTCGATGATCTCTGTTGTTGTACAATGCCGATGCAAGTCTATTGTATTCGTTAAACTTTATGCACTTAATATTAAGCGCCTTCATTTGCTTGGGAAAGGACGATGGGAGGAGAGCAATAGTGCCTAAGTCGTCGTACATAAGTCGTACTTCGACGCCTTCGCTTGCTTTTCGGGCAAGAATGTCTTGTATTTCCGACCATACTGCGCCACGATCTATGATAAAGTATTCCATAAATATGAATTTCTTTGCCGAGAGCAAGGTCTTTTTCAGCTCGACGAAAAACCTTTCGCCGCTTTCTAAGAACTCTGCGCCGTCGCCGACGTAAGTGCGCATTTTAGAAGCGTTGTATACGTATTTAAATACTCCCTTTGAGTTATCTGCTATTTGCTTGGGAACTACGTCGCCGTAACTTGTTATCGGTTTTGTTTTTTCACTGATTTTCCTTACTGTCGTTTTTACTTTTTTAGGTACTTTTATGCGCAAAAATAAAGTGCAAAAAGCTATTCCGACTACAGGCAAAGTTATGCACAAAATTACGAGCGGCAATTGTCCTTCTATAGTCATGTCGGAGTTTATTATAAGCAAAACGATTATGACGCTGAGGATTGTAAACACAATATTTAATTTCGCAAACGGAAAAGCCGCTTGCAAAAAAAGCGGCAAAAAAACGTATAAACTCAGTTGCAATAAGATTGCTAAAAGTATAAGTGTAAATCTACTGAAAATAAGCTTAAATAGTTTTTTCATCTTTCTTAAAGCAGCGTTATCGTAACGCAAAAAACATACACGGTTATCGGTTTTTGTTACCTATTCCTGCTCGTGCATCAGATATTTGCGCAAGAATCGCATCATGAGCGCATTGGCTTCTTTTGCTTCTCGGCTGCGCCATTCCAGCGAAAAACAGTGGTTACGCAAAGGAGATTCCGAGCAATACGATTCGTACGAAATACCGAGAGAAGAAAGCTTGCGCATCATCGACTCGCTTTGATTTGCGCAAAAAATATCCGCTTTCGAATATATAAAAAACGTTTTCGGATGATCGGTCGTAACCAGGTTAACGGGTGAACACAGTTCGCTGTATTTGTACGAATCGAAGTTGTCGAGATCTGCCCCCGTCATTTCTTTTACGAGTTTTTTGTCAAGGCCTACCAACAACTTGTTTACTGAGAGAGACTTTACGTCGAAAACGCCGCAGTTGAATATAGCGCAGTCAAAAGTAATATCGGGATTTCCGACAACTTCTTGCAGTGAATTATTGAATGTAGCGGCGCAAAGCATTGCAGCATAATAAGCCCCGGCGCTATCGCCCATAACTGCAATTCGGTGAATGTCGCCGTTTACGGTTTTGGCTTGAGACTTAATCCATTTCATAGCTTTTACGAGATGAACTATCGATGACGGAAAAGTGTAATCGGGACAAAGTCCGTAATCGGGGGTGACTACAGTGTAACCGCACGCCGCCAAATACGAAGATATCCCTCTTCGGTATTCTTTTCCACCGGCAACGAATCCGCCGCCGTGAATGTAGACTATTATGGGCGCAACTCGGTCCGTAAAATAGACATCGGCAGTGCAGGGTGCATCGAGATTGTATCGCAAATCTTTAAGCGTACGAACGCATTCGGTTTTTATTGGTACGTTACCGTTTTGCGCATAGTCCATCAATATGTCTATAGCCTTAAAAAATGATTTCGTTCGCATAAATCCCTCCTTAAGTATTATTTTACCATAACGAAGGAAAAAGTCAACGAAAAAATGTCAATTTTACAATGAAAGTTTAAAATATAAGACTTTGCTTATGGAAACGATTAACTTAAAAAAACAAATAATTTTAAGTAAAGCGTTTTTGAAAAAGCAAAAAAGCGGTATACGCAGACGTACAAACTTATTTCGTGGCTTTACAGCGGCGTTAAACGCCTCAAATCGCATATTATTTTTTATATTTTTCAATAGAACGCTATTTTGCTTGAAATGTAGCCGTCAAATATGGTATAATACGGTAGAAACATGTTTATCGATTAACCTTTCGTACGTGCGAAGGCATGCGTTTGCAGATTTATCGAACGTCGCTGCCATTCGGCGATCCGCAGTCGCCTTATGACAGGAGATTATCGATCGGTAAGTCGAAAAACTGTGACGGAATTGTTGACTCGAAACTAATTTCGACATCGGCGGCAATGACAATCAGACAAAAAGGAGAGTAATCTATGTCTATAAAAGTAGAAGAAACTTACGACCAAAGTAAGATACAGGTCTTAGAAGGATTGGAACCGGTAAGGAAACGTCCGGGCATGTACATCGGTACCACCGATATAAAAGGATTGCACCACCTTATAATAGAAATAGTAGATAATAGCGTAGACGAGGCACTTGCCGGATATTGTACCGAAATAACGGTGGAGATTACTCGTGACGGGGCATGCAGAGTATCCGATAACGGAAGAGGAATACCCACCGGTATTCATCCCAAAGAAGGGATATCCGCTGTTGAACTCGTGCTTACCAAGCTACATGCAGGTGGAAAATTCGGCGGTGGCGGATACAAAGTCAGCGGAGGATTGCACGGCGTAGGTCTTTCGGTCGTAAATGCGCTCAGCGAATGGCTGGAGGTGGAGGTTCGCCAAAACGGCAGTATTTACGTACAGACGTACAATCGTGGCGTACCGCAAAGACCGCTTGCCGTAAAGGGCAGCACAGACAAGACGGGTACGACCGTTACCTTCTATCCCGATGAAGAAATCTTTGATACGATAGTGTTTAATTACGACTATATTCGAACCAGACTGCGTGAGGTAGCGTATCTTAATAAGGGACTTACCATACATCTTATCGATAACCGTGAGGGACAAGAGCGTAAAGAAACTTTCCATTTCGCCGGTGGTATTTTGGATTTCGTGGACTATCTGAATAAGGCGAAAAACACGATTTTGTCCAAGACGCTTTACTTCGAAAAACAGTACGGCGATAACATCGTAGAGATAGCGATGCAGTACAACGACGGTTATGACGAAACCATTTTCGCTTACGCCAACAATATAAATAACGAAGAAGGCGGTATGCACCTGGTAGGCTTTAAAAACGCACTTACCAAAATCATTAACGATTATGCTCATTCGCAAAAGATACTTAAGGAAGAAGAAAAGCTTTCCGGCGAAGACGTAAGAGAAGGTTTGACGGCGGTAGTCAGCGTAAAACTTCCCGAGCCTCAATTCGAAGGACAGACTAAGACCAAACTCGGCAACGCAGATATGCGCGGTTACGTCGAAAAAGCCATGACGGAGGGATTTGGTTCGTATATAGAGGAAAATCCCAAAGAGGCGAGAGAACTCGTATCAAAATGCGTTACTGCGCAAAGAGCGAGAGACGCCGCTCGTAATGCGAGAGAACTTACTCGTCGCAAAGGAGTGTTTGAGAGCAGTTCGCTTCCCGGCAAACTTGCCGATTGTACCGACAAAGATCCGTCGCACTGCGAAATATATCTCGTCGAAGGAGATTCTGCGGGAGGAACGGCAAAGGGCGGAAGAGATCGTAGGTTCCAAGCGATATTGCCGCTAAGAGGTAAAATTTTAAACGTCGAGAAAGTTCGACTGGCAAGAGTTCTCGAAAACGAAGAAATAAAAAACATGATTACGGCGTTTGGTTGCGGCGTCGGAGCCGAATATGACGAAAGCAAATTAAGGTACGACAAAATCATAATAATGACCGATGCCGATGTAGACGGAAGCCACATACGTATTTTGCTTCTTACGTTCTTCTTCAGATATATGCGACCGCTTATCGAAAACGGACACGTTTATATCGCACAGCCGCCTCTTTACAAAGTGACTAAGGGTGGAAAGGACACGTACTGTTATTCGGACGACGAGCTTAACAGAGTCTGCGACGAGATGGGCAGAAAAGGCTATGACATTCAGCGATACAAAGGCTTGGGCGAAATGAATACCGATCAGCTTTGGCATACGACTATGAGTCCGGAAACGAGAACGCTTCTTAAGGTAAAGATGGAGGACGAAGTAGGACTTGACGAGGTGTTCACCGTTTTGATGGGAGATATGCCGGAACTCAGGAGAAAGTTTATAGAAGACAACGCTACGTTGGTAGCCGACCTCGACATATAAGGAGAAGGCGACATGGAAAGAAAAAGAAAATTAACGGACGAAGAACTTAAGCACGTCGATAATACCAAAGTCGTAGAAGTTCAGGTGTCCGACCAGATGAAAACTTCGTTTATCGCTTATGCAATGGCGGTAAACGTGTCGAGAGCGATTCCCGACGTGCGAGACGGCTTGAAACCCGTTCATAGGCGTATCCTTTACGCTATGGGCGAGTTGAACTTGTACGCCGACAAGCCGCACCGCAAATGCGCACGTATCGTCGGTGACGTTTTGGGTAAATTTCATCCGCACGGAGATTCGGCGGTATACGGCGCATTGGTAAGACTTGCGCAAGATTTTTCTATCAGACATCCGCTTGTAGACGGGCACGGAAACTTCGGTTCGATAGACGGAGATCCACCGGCTGCGCAACGTTATACCGAAGCAAGATTAAGCAAAATTGCCGGCGAGATGTTAAGAGATATAGACAAAGAGACGGTGGACTGGTATCCGAACTTCGATGATACCATGATGCAACCTACTGTTTTGCCGTCGAGGTTCCCCAACCTTTTGGTAAACGGCAGCGACGGTATCGCAGTAGGTATGGCGACTAACATTCCTCCGCACAATCTCGGCGAGGTTATCGATGGTGTAATTGCGCTTATGGCAAATCCCGAGATTACCGCAGACGAACTTATGGAATACGTGCCGGCACCGGATTATCCTACAGGCGGTATACTTATGGGCAGGTCCGGACTCAGAAAGGCGTACAGAACGGGCAGAGGACCGTTTGTGCTTAGAGCAAAGACCGACATCGAAGAGTTCGAGTCGAACGGGCAAACGAGGTATCGCATAGTCGTTACGGAGCTTCCGTATCAGGTAAACAAATCGGAGCTTATTAAGAAGATAGCCGAACTCGTTAAGGACAAACGTATCGAAGGAATAGCCGACGTAAAGGAAGAGTCGGACAGATTCGGTATGCGTGTGGTTATCGACATTAAGCGAGACGCTCAGCCTCAGGTTGTGTTAAACATGTTGTTTAAGCACACCGATATGCAGGTAACCGGCGGAATAATTTTCCTTGCGTTGGTTTCCGGACAGCCGAGAGTACTTAATCTCAAAGAGATGCTCTACTATTATCTCGAGCACCAAAAGGATATAGTAGTAAGAAGAACGAAATTCGATCTGGAAAAAGCTCGTAAAAGATGTCATATCGTCGAAGGTTTGCTCGTGGCGCAAGCCAATATCGATGAAGTAATAGAAACGATAAAGAGCAGTAAAGACCGTACGGACGCTTCGATAAAATTAAAAGAAAGATTTTTGTTAAGCGACGAGCAGACAAACGCCATTTTGGATATGAAGTTATCTCGTCTTACCGCATTGGAAGTAGATACGCTTAAAAACGAATATAACGAGCTCGTAGCCAAAATAGATGACCTAACGGATATTTTGGCTAAGCCGCAAAGAGTGCTCGATATAATAAAGAGCGAGCTTCTCGAAATAAAGCAAAAGTACGACAATCCCCGTCGTACCCAGATCGAAAACGTATATGACGATATCGACATAGCCGATCTTATAGACAAAGAGGACGTAGTTATATCCATGACTCACCTCGGCTACGTAAAGAGATTGCCTGTAAGCGAGTATAAGGCGCAGCATCGAGGCGGTACCGGAGTGACCGGACACAAACCGAAAGAAGAAGATTTTGTCGAAAACATGTTTGTTACTAACACGCATGACGACGTATTGTTCTTTAGCAGTTTGGGTAAAGTTTATTCCATTAAGGCGTATGAAATACCCGAAGCGGAAAGAGCAACGAGAGGCAGGGCGATAGTCAACCTTTTGCAACTCAGCGATAACGAAAAAATCAACGCCGTAATTCCTTTTGTCGAAGGACAGAACGGATATATGGTTATGGCGACGGCAAAAGGTCTTATCAAGAAGACCGACGTTGCCGAATTTGCCTCTATCAGGCGCAGCGGAAAGGTTGCGATTTCGCTCACCGACGGTGACGAACTTATTTCGGTACAGTTCAGCTCCGGCAACGATGAGATTTTGGTGGCTGCTTCTTCGGGTAAATGTATCAGATTTAGCGAAAACGACGTTCGTGCAATGGGCAGAGATACGCAGGGCGTAAAATCTATGGACATTTCCGACGACGACAGAGTAGTCGATATGATTATTCTCGATAAGGATAAAAAGATTCTTACCGTTTCCTCTGGCGGATACGGAAAACGTTCGAGCGAAGAAGATTATCGACTGCAGCAGAGAGCGGGCAAAGGTATCAAAGCCGGTGTATTCAGTGAAAAGACAGGAAGACTCGTAAATCTCAAACAAGTAGGCGAAAACGACGACGTTATGGTTATTACAAGTAACGGCATAATTATTCGTATGCCGTCAAACGAGATAAGCGAGTTTGGAAGAGATACGCAGGGCGTTCGTATTATGAAGATGCGTGGCGACGGCGAAGTTGTTTGCGTTGCTGTAGTTGCGAGAGAAGAACAAGAAGACGAAGACGCCAATGAAGAGGCAGTGTCGCAGCTCGGTGCCGAAACAGTGAGCACCGAAAGCGAAAATAACTAATTTCGGTATAGTGAAAAGCAGGAGGACTTCGGTCTCCTGCTTTTTTGTTTTGTCTTATTAAATCACTTTAACAAATCGACGATTTGTATGTGAGTCAGTTTCGCACATGTACGTCCATCTGATTGGAGGGCGCAGCAATATTGTTCTCGTCGAGAGCTTTCTTTACGCTTTCCATTGCGTCGTAATACACAGTCCAATAATCGTCTGTACGTACCCAAATTTTTGCGACAAGTTCCATCGAATCCGAATAACGAGCCGCTAATCTGACGGTGGTTTCGGGATCGGCAAGGGCGAAAGGATGACAAACGCATGCGTTTTTGATAATAGTTTTTACTTTTTCAAGATCGTTGTCGGCAGTTACGGTAAAGGTCAGATCGACACGTCTTATGTCCTTTTCGGTGTAGTTAATGATTGTGGACGTAGATAACATACCGTTGGGTATATACACGATTCTGTTATCGAAAGTAAGTAAAACGGTATTGCATAACCGTATTTCTTGTACCGTGCCTTCATATCCGGCGGCGGCTATATAATCGTCGTCTTTAAACGGTCTTGTTACCAGCAACAAAACTCCGCCGGCTATATTTGCGACGGCGCCGTTTATGGCAAGTCCGACGGCAACTCCGACGGAAGCGATAATTGCGGTTATACCGCTTGTGTCTATGCCGAGATAACCGATTATGCCAACTACTACCAGTGTCTTAAGCACAATTTTAGCTACGTATGTAAACGTCTTGAACAAAGTTTTGTCCAGTTTTTTGTGGCTGGTAGAATTATTGTAGTTCTTTGTAATCTTTTTAAATATAAAATTTATTACTTTAAAAGAAATAAAAAGCACTACAATGGAAATCAAAAGTTTAAGACCTGTGCTTGCGCACCAATCTACAATGGTTTGCCACAATTGTTTCCAGTCGATTACAGGGTCTTTTACTTCGTCGATTACTATGTCAGTCTCCATAAACTATTCTCCTTGGCTATTGTAAATATTATAACATTTTACACGGCAAAGTCAAAGAAAAATGCAAGCAATGAAAAAATAGGAAAGACAAGCGTCAAAAATAATTTAATTTTATCGTTGACTAACCCCGATCTATGTGGTAAAATGTACTTGAAACGAAAGTTATTTTGTAGTTGTACCGACAGTCGGCGTGTTCGGCTACGGAAGGAGTCGAAGATATGGGTAAAAGAGTTTTTTTGATAGTTCTGGATAGCTTCGGAGTAGGGGCTGCTCCGGATGCGGATGTGTTCGGAGACGTAGGCAGCGATACGCTCGGCGCCGTGCGCAAAGACGAAAAATTCAATTGTCCTAATCTAAAGAAGCTCGGCTTGTTCAATATAGAAGGCATAGACGGCGGAACGGCAAACCCGAACTCCGCATACGCAAAAATGCAGGAGCTGTCGATGGGCAAGGATACTACAATCGGACATTGGGAAATAGCCGGTATAGTTTCGTCGCAACCTATGCCGGTATTCCCCGACGGCTTCCCGGCAGAAGTCATAAATAAGCTCGAGCAAAGTATCGGAAGTAAAGTGTTGTGCAACAAAGTTTACAGCGGAACCGAAGTAATAAAGGATTACGGCGCCGAACATATAAAGACGGGTTGCCCGATAGTGTATACTTCGGCAGATAGCGTTATGCAGATAGCTGCGCACGAAAAAGTTATACCGGTAGAGAGATTATACGACATTTGCGGTAAGGCAAGAAAGATTATGACCGGCAAATACGGCGTGGGCAGAATTATAGCCAGACCGTTTATCGGAGAATATCCGTACCAAAGGACTGCCAACAGGCACGATTTTTCGTTGCTTCCTCCATCGGATACGATGCTCGATATTATAAAAGACGGCGGTTTAGACGTTATTTCCGTGGGTAAAATAGTGGATATTTTTGCGGGCAGAGGAATAACCGAGTCTTATCGTACGATAGATAACAAAGACGGAATGCGAGTAACGGACGAGATGGTAAAAAGAAATTTCGACGGACTATGTTTTATAAATTTGGTAGATTTCGATATGAAATTCGGTCATCGCAACGATGTAAGCGGATATGCTAACGCACTTAGCGAGTTCGACGAATGGCTGGGCGGTTTTTTGCCGAAATTAAAAGACGACGACCTTCTCATCATTACAGCCGACCACGGGTGCGATCCTTCAACGCCGTCGACAGACCATTCGAGGGAGTACACTCCCATGATTCTTTTCGGCAGTCGAATAAAGTCCGTAAACTTGGGAGTGCGAGAAGGTTTTTCGGACATTTCGGCAACCGTTCTCGAGTATTTTAGCTTGAATCATCGAGAAACCAAGGGCAGCTCTTTTTTAGGCGAGTGCTTAAAAAGCGAGTAACGTATCGATGAAACTGTAACAATTAAGAGGAAGGGAAAAGTAATATGCTTAGTTACGAAATGTTGATGCAAAAAGCGATAGAGGCGAGACAAAACGCATATGCTCCTTATTCCGGATTCAAAGTGGGAGCCGCATTGCTTACGGATACGGGTAAAATTTACAAAGGTTGCAACATAGAGAATGCGGCTTACGGCTTATGCAACTGCGCCGAACGTACAGCTTTTTTTAAGGCGATAAGCGACGGAGAAAGAAAATTTGCGGCAATTGCGATATGCGGCGAAGGCAACGGCGAATGTTTTCCGTGCGGAGCGTGCAGGCAGGTAATGGAGGAGTTTTGCTGCAGTGATTTCGTTATCGTTTTATGCGATAACGGCGCATTAAAAACGTATTCGCTCGACGAATTATTGCCGCATGCGTTTTGCGTAAAAAATATTTCCGACCGCAAAGGGGAATAACGATTATGAGAATGTGCGATATTATAAAGAAGAAAAGAGACGGAAGCGAACTCAGCGATCAAGAGATCCGATTTTTTGTCGAAGGCGCCGCCGACGGCTCCATCCCTTCGTACCAGATAGCCGCACTGATGATGGCGATATACTTTAGAGGTATGTCCGATAGAGAAACTACGACGCTTACGTTCGCCATAAGAGACTCCGGCGATATTCTCAAAATAGACGGCTACGACGGCGTGCGTGTCGACAAACATTCCACCGGCGGAGTGGGCGACAAAACCAGTCTTGTAGTTATGCCGATAGTCGGCGCTTGCGGTCTAAAGGTTGCAAAGATGAGCGGCAGAGGGTTAGGTCATACTGGCGGCACGATAGATAAGTTGTGTTCCATAAAAGGGTTTAATACGTCTTTGACGACTCGGCAATTTCTACAAGCGGTTGAAGATGTCGGCGTTGCCATAGTAGGACAAAGCAAAAACCTTGCGCCTGCCGACAAAATTCTGTACGCTCTCAGAGACGTTACGGCTACCGTCGATTGTTTGCCTCTCATCGTATCGAGCATAATGGGCAAAAAACTTGCCGCAGACGACGATTGCATAGTCTTAGATGTAAAGGTGGGCAGCGGAGCGTTTACCAAGACGATAGACGACGGCAGATTGTTGGCGACGAAAATGGTGGACATAGGTAAGAGCGCCGGCAAAAAGATGACGGCGGTAATAACGGATATGGATTCGCCGCTCGGCTACGCCATAGGTAATTCACTGGAAGTAATCGAGGCTATAGAAACGCTTTCGGGAAACGGACCGCAGGACCTGACCGAACTGAGTTTGGAACTTAGCGCAGATATGTTGACGCTTAGCGGCATGGGAAACAGGCAAACGTGTTTAAATCTTGCTGTCGAGGCTCTCCGCAGCGGCGCCGCTTTAAAAAAGTTTGCGGATATGGTGCGAAGACAAGGCGGAGACGAAAGATATGTGTACGATACTTCTCTCTTCGGTTCCGCTCGTTTGAGCAGAGACGTCATTGCTACCGAAAGCGGGTATGTAAACAGAGTCGACGCCGAAGGCTACGGTAATGCCGCACTTTACCTCGGAGCCGGACGAAATCGTGCGGATGACGAAATAGATTACGAAGCCGGGATACTGCTTAGGCGCAAAAGAGGGGATAAGGTAAACGTCGGCGACGTAATAGCCACCTTGTATACCAACGCAGGAGACTTGGACGCAGCCGAGCAGAAAGTTAAGCAAAGCACGTTTATCGGAGCAAAACCTTCTATTCCGCCGCTTATAATTGACAGAATAGGAGATTGATTAATATAGCGGCGGCAAAAACAGCGGCCGAAGTAATAGAATTTGGCGAGTCCGGCGTTCAGCCGTAATCTATAAAGGAGTTTATTATGAAAGAATTTAAAAATTTGAGAATCGTAGACAACTTTTATCAGTCTTCTTTGTTTTTTCCAATGCCAACCATAATGGCGTCCACGGTAAGTGAAAACGGCATGACGAACCTCGGTTCGTATTCGTTGTGTTTCCCGTATTACGTAGCGGGCAAAGATTACTACGCAATGATATTGATAATCAGAAACAGTTCTAATACTGCCCAAAATATTTTACGTACCAAGAAGGTTACGCTAAACTTTATCCCGGACAAAAAGAAGTATTTTACAGAGGCAGTGAGACTCGGCTACCCGGGCGACAAGACCGAAGACAAAATGAAAGATTGTTTGTTTACTCTTGTAGACAGCGATGTCAAAGACCGACCGCAGATAGTAAACGAAGCCTTCGAGGTAATGGAATGCACTTGGGATGCCAGCCTGGAAGAAGCATATAACGACAAACCAGGGTGTATCGAGGGGTATGATCCGCCGTACAGGCAGTTTAACGGAATTACGAGTAAGCACGGCGCGCATTTTATTCTTAAGGTGGATCGTATTCTTATGAAGGAGCCGTATTATTCGGCGATAATCGGCGGCGTTTCGGCATGTAAATTCCCGCCCGTTCCCGTCGATTACGGATATAGAGACAGCACCAACTTTTGGTGTTCGTCTTTCCGTCGTCCCTTTTCGGTAAAAATCAAAGCGCACGAAGGAGACGTAAAGTCCGTCATCTACTGCGCCGAGCGTATCGATCCGGAGATAAAATTTACGCCCGAAGCTTGCGCAAAGCTTACAAAAATCCCGAGAGTATTTTTAAAGGCGGCGCTTACGCAGATGGTAGACATCGCAAAAGAATGCGAGATAAAGGTTATAGACGAACAGGCTCTGGAAATAATTAATCAAAAACGTAAGGCGAGAAGAAAGTAAAATTGTTGCAGTGGAGATAATACGTATGCGAGTTTTTAGCGCATAAACAGCGGAGTAAGCAGAGCTTTTCGAAGAGAGAAACCCGATAAAATTATTTTATCTTCGAAAAATTCTTGACAACACGGAAACGGGTATGCTAAAATACATTTGCTTAAAAGGGAGTAGTCGGCGGTAAGTTACCGTTGCAAACGGCGTCAATACGGCTTTTATGCCCGCTTTTGTATTAAACAGACAAGACTTTTACCGTATAACTATAGTTATTGTGGTGAAAGTCTTTTTTATTTCTTTTTAAGCCATACTATGTTCGGAGGAAATTATGGGGGAATTTTTCTCGTTTCTTTATGAGAATCTAATCGAGAATTTCGATTACCGAATGCTCATAATGTGGGCAATAGGAGGGGTGCTTATCTTTCTTGCCATAAAGAAGGATATGGAGCCGACGTTGCTTTTGCCGATAGGTTTCGGCGTAATTTTGGTTAATTTGCCGCTTTCAGGCGCAGTTGACCAAACGGTAGGCGAGGCGTTGCAAGAAGGCGCTTTGAGCGTTTTGTATAGGGCAGGTATCGAAAACGAATTGTTCCCGTTGCTGCTTTTTATCGGTGTTGGCGCAATGATAGACTTCGGACCTATTCTATCTAATCCTAAGCTTATGATATTCGGTGCGGCTGCTCAATTCGGCATTTTCTTTACATTATGCGTAGCGTCGATGTTTTTCGATATAACCGATGCGGCGTCGATATCCATTATGGGAGCGGCAGACGGTCCTACAGCCATAGTCGTAGCTCAACAACTGGGTTCCAAATATATAGGCGCAATAATGGTTGCTGCATACTCGTATATGGCGTTGGTGCCTATAATTCAGCCGCCTGTAATCAAATTGCTTACTACTAAAAAAGAGCGTTTGATACGTATGCCGTATCGTCCTAAGCAGGTAAGCAAGCTTACGAGAATACTTTTCCCCATCATTATTACAGTTATTGCCGGTATCGTCTCGCCGGGTTCCGTCTCATTGGTCGGTTTCCTTATGTTCGGTAACCTTATGAGAGAGTGCGGCGTTCTTAATTCGCTGAGCGAAACGGCGCAAAAAGTGCTTGCTAACCTTATTACCATATTCTTAGGCATAACTATAGCTACTCAGATGAAGTATGACGTATTCCTTAAACCCGATACGTTGCTTATAATCGGATTGGGTTTAGTGGCGTTTATATTCGATACCGCAGGCGGCGTATTATTTGCAAAGTTCCTCAATCTGTTCCTTAAAGAAAAGATAAATCCCATGATAGGTGCAGCCGGAATATCGGCGTTCCCCATGTCCGGCAGAGTCGTGCATAAATTGGGACTTAAGGAAGACCCGGAAAACTTCTTGCTTATGCATTCGATGGGCGTTAACGTTTCCGGTCAGATTGCATCGGTAATAGCCGGCGGACTTATACTTAACTTTTTCGGTTAAAGGAGATAACGAAAATGGATTTTCAACCTATTGAATTTGTAAAAAGCCTGGTATATATGGGCAAAGGTCTTGTGGGAATTTTTCTTGTAATAGGTATAATTATCGGCGTAACCGCATTGCTTAACAAATTGACTTCGCCTAGGAAGAAAAACGACGATACCGATCGAGATAATTAAATACGTATACGAAAAATAATTACAAAAAGAGCAAACGCAAGGCGAATTGCACCCAAAAATCAGATGTTTTGAGGAAGTTCGAAAAAGCGGTTGCTCTTTTTTTGGTTGGCGTCAAAAGTATTTTATCTTTAAAGTCGGTACAAAGCGGTAGGCTTGTTTTTGCGAAAGCGTTATAATCAAAACGTTGTTTCTCGGTAAAAGCATATTATGGCAATCGGCCACGCTCAGTGCGCTAATGTGATTGTGTCGAGTTTAAAAACGCACGTTGCCTGTTAAGATAGATATAAAAAGCCGTTGCTGTTTCGAAAATAAGGAGAGGGCGTTTATTTAGATCGGCATGCCGAAAAATAGCGTTTATATTTTTATCAATTGTTTTCGATGTCGATTAAGATGCCGTTCGAAATTTCCCGAACTTATAAATTCGGCTAATACGTATTGATCCATAACAGGTACCGAACAAGAAAATTTGCTGAGTTTTGCGTCGTACGTTTTATTAAGACTCTCAGGTAATATCATATACCCCAGTCGCATTGCCGGCGAAAGACTTTTTGAAAAGGTGTTTAAATAAATCACTCTTTCGGGGGCCATGGAGTACAGCGTTTCTATAGGTCTGCCCTTTACAAAAAATTCGCTGTCAAAGTCGTCTTCTATAACGTACGCTTCGTATCGTTTTGCAAAGGACAGGTATTCTCTGCGCTTGTGCAGTGAGGTGGATATGCCGGAAGGGTAGCTATGAAACGGAGTAACGTGCAATGCGCCGAAAGCAGTCGAATCGAGAGCGGCAGATTCGATACCGTCGTTGCCGAGCGGTAATGCGGCAAGTTTGCACCCCATGCCGCCATAGGTAAGTCTTATTTGAGCATAGGAGGGATTTTCTATGGCGTAAACAACGTCATTTCCCAAAACTTTAACTATGTTTTCGTACAGACTTTCAGCGCCCGAACCTACAATAATATTGTAAGGATTTGCCTCCATCCCTCTGTAACGCCATAGATATGCGGCAATTGCGTTTCGCAAAATATTACAGCCTCTCGCCGGAGCTTTTTCGAACAAGAGATTACCGTAATCTGCCATAACTTTGCGTACCGTTTTAAACCAAACGGAACTTTCGAAATCTATTACCGAAGAAAAAGAAGGTTCGTCTAACCGAGGATATAGCGTGCGTTTTTTTGTTTCTACTCTGGGGATGACCGAATCGGGGTCGCAAACGTAGTAGCCGCTGCGAGGCATAGAAATAACAAAGCCTTCGCTTATTAGCAACTCGTATGCGGATTCTACCGTGATAACGCTGACGCCGAAAATGTCCGCCGCCTCACGTTTTGACGGTAATTTGCTTCCTATCGCATATTTGCCGCAAGTTATTCCGTATTTTATTTTTGCATATATTTCTTCGTACTTTTTTTCCATAATCGTTATCAAAGTTATAATTTGCTTTTTTAATCTGGTATTATAAAAAACACCTGAATTGGACATTTACTTATACCCAAAAATATATTATAATGATTTTGTTGAAAAAGTCAATCGAAAGGAAGAGGATTATTATGGAACAAATGAGTAGGGCAAAGTCGAGTACTTTGCGTATATGTTTAACGGCAGTGTTTATGGCGCTTAACGTTGCGGTAAGTTCTTTCGGAATACCGATGCCGGGTAGCGGACACTTGTATTTATGTGACGTGGTGATATGTATAGCTGCGATAATACTGGATCCCGTGTCTGCATTCTTAGTAGGCGGCGTAGGTTCGTTTTTGGGAGATTTATTCTTTTACCCGGCTGCAATGGTAGTGTCTCTGTTTACGCACGGACTGCAAGCCGTAGCGGTTTCTTTGTTTTCGAGATATACATTCCGCTCCAAGCCGTGGCTCGGTTCGCTTATCGGCGTAAGCGTAGGCGCAATAATAATGGCAATAGGATACTTTTTAGGGGCGGCGTTTGTATATTCAACCATCGAGAGTGCGATAGCAAATATTCCTTACGAACTTGCTCAGTCAACATTCGGCGCAGTTTGTTCGATGCTTATCTGCTATAAGTGCGGAGTATTGAAGCTTGCAGAAAGGATGGGAATGTATAAGAGACCGAATGAAAAGAAGAAAGAAGAAGAGTCGTCGCAGTCAAACGCATAATTTAATGAGGAAGTTCGGAAGCAGTCTTGGCTCTGCATTGTGCGCTAAACGATTTAATCGCAAAATTGTCGATATTATTGCATTATCGCAAGTCGTAAACTTCCGCTACCGTATCGCTAAGAGCGAAAATTTAAGAATTTTTACTTTGACTAATGCGCAGTGCGCTCGAGGTCGGGAGTAAAGCGTAGCGTAACCGATAAAGTATCTGTAAAACTAAAATACCAAAAGGAACCCGAAAGCAATAACTGTTTTCGAGTTCCTTTTTACGTTCTACACGGATCTCGGTTAAATTACGATTGTTGAGTCGATATATCAGATCACAATATAAGGATCGGTAAATATATTATTTTTAAGGTGTTTGTTTTGTAAAGTCTGTTAAGATAGGGCAGAACATCATACGGTTAATGGGAAATATATCGAGCTTAAAACGAAAAGGGTGTCGATGATTTGTTATATTCGTTTTAATTGATCCCAAATTTTTCTCGAAATGACAAAAACTTTAATTTTTTCGTTAAATTCGTCTTCGTATTCATCTGACAATCGGCAACCGAAAGAAATTGCCGTTTTGATAGACGGCTCGTTTGTATGCTTCATATATGAATATATTTCATTAAACGGGGTGTTGCAAAATGTCCAATCTCTGACTGCGGAAGCAGCTTCTTTGGCGTATCCCTTTTTTCGCATGTCTTTGCGAATGTGATACCCGATTTCCGGCTTAATTACGCCGTTTATATTTTACATAGTAAGTACGCAATCGCCGATAAGTTCGTTCGAGTCTTTTTGCAAACTGCCCATAATTCGAATCCGAATATTCGATACCGTTCGACGTTCTTATCAATCCATCTGTGAACTCTTTTTTCGTCAAATGTATAGGGGCGTGTTGTTTAATATCCGAATCTGCCAATAGTCGATACATGGCGTCATAGTCTGCCGTATTCATTTCTCTCAGTATCAAACGTTCGGTAACTATAATCATAGTTTATTTCTCCGTTCATCGTGGTGAATTAATTTGTCTGTCGTTTATAAAATACAAATTTTAGCAGTAAAAACTTAACAATAACTTAATATTTAATCAAACTTTTGCTTTGCCTGCGCTTACCGTAGTTTTACCGTCCGTTTTGTATCTTTGCGACAAATTTATACTCAAACTGTCGCTTAAAGGGAAAAATAAAAAAATCAAAAAAACTAGCGTACAAATAGCCATTATCAATATCGTATACATTGGCTATTGCCGGTCAAACAAAATATTAAAAAGGCAGAAGATGCAATGATTTTACGCACCAGCTGCCCTTAAAAATTGATATTGCAAGTTTGAAATCCTAATCGAAATTATTTTTTAAGTGATATTTTTTCCGCATTTGCACCAGATAAAAACGAAAAGTGAAGAAGAATGCCAAAATCAAAAAATACAAGAAAAAGCCTCCGAAATCGTAAGATTTCGGAGGTGCGAAGCCGACATATTTATAGGGCTTCAGAATTTGGTCGCGGGGGTAGGACTCGAACCTACGACCTTCGGGTTATGAGCCCGACGAGCTACCTACTGCTACCACCCCGCAACGGATAACAGACTAAGTCTACCATATATTATAATCTTTGTCAAGCGGATATATGACAATCTATATCGCTTTTATGTGTTCGCCGGCGAAAAATTCGTCAAAATAATCGAATTTTCGCAGACAGAGCGGTTCGGACTAGTCATTGTCGCCGCTGTCAAGTCCTTTAAAAGTCTCTATTCTTTCGTCCAGAGTGTCGGACATCGTTCGGCTTAATTCGAGGGCAATGGAGCCTGTAAGCATAGGATTGGTCGATGACGAGTATTTCTCAAACGTATTTACCCGAGTAAAGACGTATGTTGTTTCGGGCGCATAAGTTGTCGGGCCGGTTTCTTCGTCGAACAGCGAATCTCTTATCTGATCTATGGTTACGCTAAACGAGCCGTCCTCCTGAACTTGACCTAATTTGATGTTTACAGTTTCCGTATGTTTTTTATAATCGGGAGTAACGAAATATACTGTTGCGGTACTCGCATATGCGTCGAATCGAATGTATTTGCAGAGCACCGTAGACTTTTTGTAATTCACGTCAAAGAACTCGTATGTGCGATTCAACTTTTGATACATCCCATCAACCGGCTCGAATCCGTCAGCTTCGTCCAACTTAAATATGTTATTTACAAAAGTAAAAGTTGTGTCGTTGTCTACTTTTACAAAACGTCCTTTAGTGGCTATGTGCGAATTATCGGTCGGGTATACAAAAACGTTATTTTCGAAAGAGAGATAGGGAACTATATTTTTGCCTATTTTCAAGTCGTAGGCATATCCGTATCCGCTTGCAAGCTTTATGCCGTTTATGTTTTTGCCGTTTATGCTATACGTGTACGTTACGTCGAGTTTGAAACACGACGGAGTGGTATCGGAGTCGGACATTATGTAATAAGCAGAATCTTTGGTGAGCACCAAATATTCCAAAAGCGAATAACCGTATCCTACAATTTGCGGCACGGTAATCTCATCTTCCTGGTTTGCGTCAAATCGTGATTTCAGCTGGTAAGTTCCGAGTATTTCCGCCACGGGCAATTCGGTCACGCTGCACGCAGACAGCGTAATACCCGCAGAAAATGCGACAACCGCACAGAAAAGCAGAGCGATAACCTTTTTCATTACAGTACTCTCCTTAATTGAGTTATTTGCGACAAACACGCTCTTGTCGACCGATTTTTATCGCCGTTACAAACAGTTTACCATATATTGTTCGGTTTGACAAGCGTAACCGCAAAATTTTATGCAATTTTTATTTTTAGATAAAAATCGTCAAAATAAGCGTAAGGCTTCTTAAGGATACATAATAGAGTAAAGACGCAAAAGCAAAGGACGGCAATTAAATGGCGCAAACATTGACATATTATTGTCATATTAAAGAAACGGCTTGACATATACTTGACATATATAAGTTTATATGTTAATATAGCAGTATAAATAATTTGACTGAGGAAAGTAAAATGGAATCTAAATTCGACGGCGGATTGTTGGGGCTAATCGGAGTAAATCTTCTTACCTACTTAGTTTCGCTCATTACGTTTACCATTGCGGTGCCTTGGATGGTTTGTTACAAAGAGAGGTGGATTGCCCGACATACCGTAATAGACGGCCGCAGACTTACGTTTGACGGCTCGGGGGTTCAGTTGTTCGGCAATTATATTAAGTGGTTGCTTCTCACCATTATAACGATTGGCATATATTCGTTTTGGCTTGGCATTAAGATGAAAAAGTGGGTAGTAATGCATACTCATTGCGAATGAGCGTTAAATCGGGCTGCGTAAGCCGTAGACTTTTGTAGGTCGGCACCCTGTAATCGTTCAAAATATGCCGTATAGGCATTTTGCATTGCTCAAGCGAAATTTATTGGATTGACGCAAAACAATAAATTTGAATATTACGATAATAACCTAGTAAAGCCACGAGGCGTTATCCGACGCTCCGTGGCTTTATATGTTAGATCGATTGGTTGTAGCCGACGACAGTCGGCGGTTAAATTACATAGGGGAAGGGGGATGGTCAGATTTTCTTTATATCGTATCCGTCTTTTTTGTCGATTATCTGATATCCGAGGTTAGATATTTGTTCTCTTAATACGTCGCTTTGCGCCCAATCTTTGTCTTTACGAGCCTTAAGTCTGAGTTCGGCAAGTTTTATAACTTCTTCGGGAGCTTCCACTTTTTCCGGCGCAGGTTCCGTATCTAACGCAAGTCCGAGAACCTTATCGAATTTCATTGCAAGGTCGTATATTGCTTGGGACGGTTTTTCCTTAAGCATGTTCCAAAGGACGCCTAAGCCGAGAGGAATATTTATGTCGTCGTTTATCGCTTCGGTAAAAAGCTCGTCGTATTTTTTTACGGCTTCCTCGTCAAAAGATTTTCCGCCTTTATGCGAATGTACTGCCGCAAGCAATCTGTTGTATGCTGTTTTCGCAGCGTCCATACCTTCGAATGTAAAGTTGAGTTTTTTGCGGTAGTGCGTGTTTAAGCAGAAATATCTAAACGCCATTGCGCTATAGCCTTTTTGCTCCAATTCGCTGACCGTATATGTGTTTTTGAGACTTTTGCTCATCTTGCCGCCGTCGACTTGCATAAACTCGACGTGCATCCAGTAGTCCACCGTTTTGTGTCCTACGAGAGCTTCGCTTTGGGCTATTTCGTTTTCGTGATGAACGGGGATATGGTCTACGCCGCCGGTATGAATATCAAACGTATCGCCGAGATATTTTCTGCTCATGGCGCTGCATTCGATATGCCAGCCGGGGTAACCCATGCCCCAAGGCGATTCCCATTGCATAATATGCTCTTTGGGAGCCTTCTTCCACAGGGCGAAATCGGCGGGATTGCGTTTTTCGTCGTTTACGTCCACTCTTGCGCCGGCGCGCTGACCTTCGAGGTCGAGTCCGCTGAGTTTGCCGTATTCTCTGAACTTAGATATGTCGAAGTAAATTCCGTCGCTTGTTTCGTAGCCGTAGCCTTTCTCGACGAGAGCTTCGACGTATTTTATCATGTCGTTTATGTGGTCGGTGGCTTTGGCTATGATTTCCGGCTTGCCGATATTGAGCTTAGCCAAGTCTTTCATAAAGGCGTCGGTATATATTGCGGCTATCTCATAGACAGATTTTTGCTGCTCTTTGCTCGCTTTTTCCATCTTATCTTCGCCGTCGTCGCCGTCGGACAACAAATGTCCCACGTCGGTTATATTCATTACGCCTTTAAGCTTGTAGCCGTTATATTTCAACGTTCGGCGTACCGAATCCATAAAAAGGTATGCTCGCATGTTTCCAATGTGCGCATAAGAATACACGGTAGGTCCGCACGAATACATGGTAACGACTTTGTCGTTAAGCGGAACGAATTCTTCTTTTCTTCGGGTAAGAGTGTTGTAGACTTTCAGCATAGTCGGCTCCTTATAAAAACGATAAAACGTCGGTGGCGGCGTCGAGCGCCTTTGCAGCCGAGTTATATTCTTCGGCGGTAGGGAAGGCTTTTTTCAGCGAATTTTCGATAACGGACAGGCGAGTCTCTAAATATTCTCTGCCTTTGTCGGTGATAGAAAAAGCAACCACACGTTTATCGTAATTTTGTTTGTCTTTTTGAATCAGACCTTCTTTTGCCATTTCGGTAGTAAGAAGCGCAAGATTGGCTTTAGCTAATTTCAGAGAGGTAAGCAAATCTATCGGCTGAAGGCTTTTGTTTCGCAACAAAAACAATATCTTTGTTTTTAACGAAAGAGTGTTTTTGTTTTTTCCGCATGCGGTTTCGCACATCGTTGCGCCTCTCGTGGCTATTCTTAGGTCTACGAGTTTTTCCGATAGCGTCATGGTTGCGCCCCTCCTTTTTTTGTTCGTACAATATTATATCCGCTTTGCCGTGCTTTTGTCAAGAAAAATATAAAACAAGCTTTTGCGGCAAAAAGCAACGACAGCCGATTAGTTAATTGATAAAAACTATAATTATTCATTAAGTATTCACAATTTCTACTTTACTAAGTATGTAAAAAAGTGGTATATAACAATTGTGGAAGTTTATAGCGCAGAGCGTTTGGTCGCAGAGTGTGAAAACAACGTTTAGCGCAGCGGAGAACAGGAGATTAAGACTTGAAAACGGTAAAGATATTATTAAAGAGTTTGAGGGAGAATAAGCGTTATGCCATCCTTACCCTGATATTTATAATCGGAGAGGCGATAATCGAAACGTTTATACCTTTTGTCACGGCAAGAATCGTGAGTTCGATTCAATACGGTGAGGCCATTACAGAAGTGCTTAAGACCGGCGCATTGCTTGTGGCGATGGCAGGGGGTTCGCTTTTGTGCGGAAGAGTGGCGGCAAAAACGTGCGCTACGGCGTCGGTAGGTTACGCAAGAAATTTACGTCACGATTTGTTTGCGAAAGTGCAGACTTTCAGTTTTGCCAATATCGACAAATTTTCGTCTACTTCGCTCGTGACTCGAATTACGACGGACGTAGGTAATATTCAGATGTCGTTTATGATGCTTATCAGAACGGCGATTCGTTCGCCGCTTATGCTGATATTTTCGTCGGTAATGGCGTTTGTAATGGGCGGATGGCTGGGAATGACTTTCGTGATAATTATACCGTTACTTGGCTTCGGGTTGTTTATGATAGGACGAAAGGCGATGCCTGCGTTTAAAAGCGTTTTCAAAAAGTACGACAAACTTAACGAGTCCATCGAAGAAAACGTCAGAGGCATGCGTGTGGTAAAAGGATTTGCGAGAGAAGAGTACGAAAAAGAAAAGTTCGGCGCAGCTGCGGAAACGATTCGCAAAGACTTTACAAAAGCCGAACGCATCGTTGCTTTGCAAAATCCGATGATGACCCTCAGCATGTATATAAATATGTTCGTAGTACTGCTTGTGGGTTCGTATCTTGCGATAACGAGCGGCGGTGCGACGATTGACGTAGCCGGTATATCTTCGATGATTCTTTACGGAATGCAAGTGCTTATGTCGCTTATGATGTTGTCCATGGTTTACGTAATGATAAATATTTCGGTAGCGAGCGCTCGTCGTATATGCGAAGTTTTAGAAGAAAAACCAATTCTTACAAACAAAGAAGACGCAGTAAAGAAAGTAAAGGACGGCAGTATCGAGTTTAACGGAGTTTCGTTTAAGTACAAAGAAGATGCGATAAAATATGCTCTCGAGGAGGTAAACTTAAAAATCGAATCGGGTATGACGGTAGGCGTTTTAGGCGGCACAGGAGCAGGTAAATCCACACTCGTGCAACTTATTCCGAGATTGTACGACGTAAGCGAAGGCAGCGTAAAAGTCGGCGGAGTAGACGTCAGAGAATACGACATGACAACGCTCAGAGATAACGTAGCAATGGTTTTGCAAAAGAATTTGCTGTTTTCGGGTACAATTAAAGACAATCTTAAATGGGGAAATCCCGACGCAACCGACGAAGAGATCAAACAAGCGTGCGTTTTGGCTCAAGCCGACGAATTCGTAACTTCTTTCGCTGACGGTTACGACACGTTTATCGAGCAAGGCGGAACCAACGTTTCGGGCGGACAAAAGCAAAGACTGTGTATAGCCAGAGCGTTACTTAAAAAGCCCAAGATACTTATAATGGACGACTCGACAAGCGCTGTCGATACCAAGACGGACGCATACATTCGCCATTCTATGGAGACGTATATCCCCGAAACTACCAAGATTATAATAGCTCAAAGAGTCGCTTCGGTGGAAAAAGCGGATATGATAATCGTTATGGACGGGGGTAAAATAGTTGCCGTAGGTAAGCACGAAGAACTTATGAAAAATAACGAAATATACAGAGATATTTATATGCAACAAAACAGAGGAGGCGCCGCCGATGAAGAATAACAACCTCGGTTCTATGACGAAAAGAAAAGCGCCGAAGGGAACTTTGCGCAGGCTAATAAAAATGTTGTTCGGATTTTATCCCGTGTTGGTTCCGCTGACAATACTTTGTATTTTGTTTGCGGCAGCGGCAGCGGCAATTCCCGACATTTTCATTCAAAAGATAACCGCTATAATAGACGTTGCGGTAAAAGGCGGCCTTAATTGGGAGAGTCAAAAACACGATATATACAGGCTTATGATTATTCTCGGCTCCATTTACGTCGTGTCTATCGCCGCCGTGACGCTTTATTGCCAATTGATGGCAAAAATAACTCAGGGCTTTTTGTATAAACTTCGTCGTAAGATGTTTGACGGGATGCAAAATCTTCCCATTAAATATTTCGACACAAATAAACACGGCGATATTATGAGTTATTATACCAACGACATAGACGCCTTGCGCGAACTTGTTTCGTCTTCGTTTCCTTCGCTTATCAGGGCGGGTACCATACTGACGGCGGTGTTCTTTATAATGCTGTGGTACAGCGTGTGGATGACGCTTATCGTAATATTGGGCATAGTCGTAATTACACTCGTAACAAAAAAGGTCGGCGGCGGCTCTGCAAAATATTTTGTAAAAGCGCAACGCATGATGGGCGACGTCGAAGGTTACGTGCAGGAAATGATGAACGGTCAAAAGGTCGTAAAGGTGTTTAACAGAGAAAATGCGGTAGAGCAAGGCTTCGATGATATAAACAACAGATTTTACGAAAACAGCAAGCAAGCCAACAGCTATGCCAATATGCTCGGACCTATCATCATGAATATAGGTAATGTGCTTTACGTTCTTGCCGCAGTCGGCGGCGGACTTATGTTGTTGCTCGGCGCAAACAACATAAGCATTTCGGGCGAGGCGTTCAGCATAAGCATAGTTGTAGTTTTCCTTAATATGACCAAGCAGTTTACCGGCAATTTCAATCAGGTTTCGCAGCAGCTCAATTCTGTGGTTATGGCAATGGCGGGAGCAAATCGAATATTCGAGTTGATGGACGCTAAACCGGAAAGCGACGACGGAAAGGTTACGCTCGTAAACGTAAAGGAGGAAGACGGTAAACTCGTAGAGGTAAACGAACGTACGGAAAAGTGGGCATGGAAGAGGGTTGACGAAAACGGGGAAATTACTTACGTAAGACTAAGAGGAGACGTTCGGTTGTACGATGTCGACTTCGAATACGAGGAAGGTAAACAAGTGCTTTTCGACGTTTCCGTGTACGCAAAACCCGGTCAAAAGGTCGCTTTTGTCGGTGCGACCGGCGCAGGCAAAACTACGATTACCAATCTTATAAACAGGTTTTACGATATTGCCGACGGCAAAATTACTTACGATGGAATTCCTATTAACGAAATAAGAAAGCAAGACTTGCGTTCGAGTCTCGGCTTGGTGTTGCAAGATACAAATCTTTTTACCGGCACTGTAATGGATAATATAAGATATGGTCGGTTGGACGCTACGGACGAGGAGTGCAAAAGAGCTGCGGTTTTGGCGGGCGCAGACGACTTTATTGCCAGACTGCCGCAAGGATACGATACTCCGCTGACAAATAACGGCGCAAACCTTTCGCAAGGGCAGAGACAGCTTATAGCCATAGCGAGAGCTGCGGTCGCAGATCCTCCGGTTATGATTTTGGACGAGGCGACGTCTTCGATAGATACGAGGACGGAAGCAATCGTTCAAAGAGGTATGGACAAATTGATGGAAGGCAGGACTGTTTTCGTAATTGCGCACAGACTGTCTACGGTAATGAATTCCGACGTTATAATGGTTTTGGACAAAGGTCGTATCATAGAGCGTGGAACGCACGAAATGCTTATTGAACAAAAGGGAACGTACTATAAGTTGTATACCGGAGCATTCGAGTTAGAATAGTACGGAGCAAAATAATAACAAACGAGCGGATAAGATTATTTTCTTATCCGCTCGTTTTGACATTTCATTATATTTTTTCGTTTAAAAAGTCGTTCGTTCCGGGCTGCGATTGCATCGTAAACCATTTAAAAAGTCGTTTCGTTCGTTTTTCATACATGTAACGTCGTTTTGACGGCATTTATGCCAATGCGCCATTGTCCGGGCGCATTTATATAACTTAGCTAAGCGTAAAAATACTTTATTCTTTTGTATAACGCAGCAGAAGAATACGGTTATATTTCGAAGAAATAAGGCGTTTTAGATGGGTAAAACAAATGCGCCGTCCGAATAAACATACAGCTCAGGGAATTACATCATTCAGTAGAGCTTTTGCGACTGAAAAAACAATATTATTGGCTATACGCAAGCGATGCCGTAAATGGAAAAACAGGCAGATTTATCTATTTATAACTAAAATGACTTGTATCCGAGCAAGAATATGCCAATAAGAAAATTAGGTTAAAAACAAAAAACGGTTATTGCATTTTTTTGAGACACAAGGTTGAGAAATCGGCTTAAAAACAATTTTGTTGTATATTTTTTTGCGGTTATATTAAATTGTCTGCAATAAAAGACATAAAAAATTTCACAATTAAATTGGGCTCAATTGATTGACATGAACTACAAGATATGCTACAATAATACTCACTTAGGCACAACATGTTGATTTTGCAAACAAAACTATTTTTCAAAAAGGAGATGAAACGAGATGACTTTTACCAAGGCAATGAAGATTATAAAGAGAGACGGTTCGGAAGCAAAATTCGATATTCAAAAGATAATCGTGGCGGTGTCCAAGGCTAACGAGTCGGTAGCGCCCGAGATACGAATGACGGAGCTTCAGATTCGTCGGATAGCGGAAGCCGTTACCATAGCTTGCGAAGAGCTGGGTAGGTCCCCGTCCGTGGAAGAAGTGCAAGACCTTGTAGAAAAACAAATAATGGCGCACGGAGCTTTTGAGGTGGCAAAGGCTTACATTACTTACAGATACAATCGAGCATTGATCAGACACGCAAATACTACCGACGATAAGATTCTTACGCTTATTGAATGCAACAACGAAGAGGCTAAGCAAGAAAACTCTAACAAAAACCCGGTGATAAATTCCACCCAGCGAGATTATATGGCAGGTGAAGTAAGCCGAGATATTACAAATCGTATTTTGTTGCCGCAGGACATTGTTGAGGCGCATGAGGAGGGTATTATTCATTTTCACGATGCCGACTATTTTGCGCAGCACATGCACAATTGCGATCTTGTAAATCTCGAAGATATGTTGCAAAACGGTACCGTCATAACCGGTACGCTTATCGAAAGGCCGCATAGTTTTTCGACCGCATGCAACATCGCTACGCAAATCATAGCTCAGGTCGCTTCCAACCAATATGGCGGACAGTCTATTTCGCTTACGCATTTAGCTCCGTTCGTGCAGGTTAGCAGAGAAAAAATCCAAAAGGATGTGGACACCGAATATGCCGAACTCGGTATAAAAATCAGTGACGAAGATAAGGCAAAGATTGTAGAAAAACGTCTTCGTGCAGAAATAAAGAGAGGCGTGCAGACCATACAGTACCAAGTCGTTACGCTTCTTACCACTAACGGACAGGCTCCGTTCGTAACGGTGTTTATGTATCTCGGAGAAGCGAAAAATGACAGAGAACGAGAAGATCTTGCGATGATAATAGAAGAAACGCTTTTGCAACGTTATCAGGGCGTAAAGAACGAACAAGGCGTTTGGGTAACGCCTGCGTTTCCGAAACTTATATACGTACTTGAGGAAGACAATATTCGAGAAGGCACTAAGTATTGGAATCTTACCAAGCTTGCCGCAAAGTGTACCGCTAAGAGAATGGTTCCCGATTATATATCCGAAAAGGTTATGCTTGCCAACAAAATAGATAAAAACGGAGAAGGACATTGCTACACTTGCATGGGTTGTCGATCTTTCCTTACTCCGTATATCGACGAAAACGGCAAACCCAAGTATTACGGCAGATTTAATCAGGGCGTCGTTACCGTCAATCTTGTCGATATCGGACTTTCGGCGCATAAAGACCTTGATAAATTCTGGGAAATTTTCGATGAAAGAATGGAACTTTGTCATAGAGCATTGCAGTGTCGTCACGAACGTCTTTCGGGTACGCTTTCGGACGCAGCGCCGATTTTGTGGCAATACGGAGCATTGCTTCGTCTGAAAAAAGGGGAAACGATAGACAAATATTTGCACGGAGGTTACTCAACGTTATCTTTGGGTTACGCAGGATTATGGGAATGCGTGTACTCGCTTATAGGCAAAAAGCTTACCGAAAAAGAAGGCACCGAGTTAGGCTTACAGATAATGCGCAAGCTTAATGAATATACGGCAAAGTGGAAAAAAGCCGAAAATATCGATTATTCGATTTACGGAACTCCGCTCGAGTCTACGACTTACAAATTTGCAAAGTGCTTACAAAAACGTTTCGGCGTGATACAGGGCGTAACCGACAAGAGCTATATTACCAACAGCTACCACGTTCACGTAACCGAACCGATTGATGCCTTCGAAAAACTACGTTTCGAAGCGCAGTTCCAGGCGCTCAGCCCGGGAGGAGCTATATCTTACGTCGAAGTTCCCAATATGCAAAATAACCTTGATGCGGTATTGGCGGTTATGCAGTTTATTTACGATAACATTATGTATGCCGAACTTAATACCAAGAGTGACTATTGTCAGGTATGCGGTTACGACGGCGAAATCGAGATAAGAGAAGACGGCGGAAAACTCGTCTGGACTTGTCCGAATTGCGGCAACACCGATCAGGATAAAATGAACGTTGCACGCAGAACTTGCGGATATATCGGTACGCAGTATTGGAATCAGGGCAGAACGCAGGAAATAAAAGAGCGAGTGCTACATTTGTAAAAAATATAAGGAGCAGGGGGCGGCGTCGACCGCCCCGTATTGTTTATGAATTACGGCAATATAAAAAATTGCGATATAGCCGACGGCGTCGGCGTAAGGGTTTCGCTTTTTGTGTCGGGTTGCAATAATAGATGCGAAAACTGTTTTAATCCGGAAACGTGGGATTTTAATTACGGCCAGCCGTTTACCGAGCAAACCGAAAATCAGATTATCGAAATGCTTAAGCCGCCGTTTATAAGTGGGCTAACGGTATTGGGCGGTGAACCGTTCGAACCCTCAAATCAAAAAGCATTATTACCTTTTCTTAAAAAAGTAAAACAAATTTATCCCTTAAAGACAATATGGATGTATTCGGGATTCACCTTCGAGGAGATGTTTACCGACGGGGTAAGAGCTAATACCGAATGGGTACGAGAAATTTTGAAAACGATAGACGTTTTGGTGGACGGAAAGTTTGTGGAAGCAAAAAAGGACATATCGCTAAAATTCAGAGGATCGTCCAATCAGCGGATTTTGGACGTAAAGCAATCTTTGGATCGAGGCGAGGCGGTAATCGCAAACGTTTGACAACGACAAGTATCGTAAGTCGATAGAGTTATTGACGGCATGCAAGGGATATAAAATCGTAACCTTGTTGCCGTCTGTTTTTAATATTGTAGGTTTATAGGACAGATGTCACGGTATTAGCGTCGCATGGTATGAAAAATTAAGCCGGGTGGTTTTAAAATAAGATATAAGTGATAGAAATACGCTAATATTATCCCAAAATAACACATAAAGTAGTTGACTATATATTTTTAGTCTGATATAATCACTCTACTATGAAAGTGCAATTATCCGATCATTTTAATTATAAGAGACTATTAAGGTTTGTCACTCCGGCAATTATTACCATGGTGTTTACCTCCCTTTACGGCGTAGTTGACGGTCTTTGTGTGTCGAATTTTGTCGGAGACACTGCATTTGCCGCAGTAAATCTGATAATTCCGTTTCCGATGTTATGCGGTTCAATAGGATTTATGCTCGGTTCGGGCGGTAGCGCTCTTGTTGCGTACAAGCTTGGTGAGGGGGACAAAGAGAAGGCAAAACAGCTGTTTTCGCTCATGGTTTACGTGTCTCTCGGCTGCGGAATCTTAGTCGGAGCGTTGGGCGTAATATTCATAAAGGACATAGCCGTGCTTGCGAAAGTAGACGCCGCAACCATAGATTATTGCGTCCAATACGGTAGAATACTCTTCATTTCTTTGCCGTTTTTCTTTTTGCAGAATATATTTCAAACTTTTTTCGTTACCGCAGAAAAACCTGCGCTCGGCACGTTTATTACCGTAGCCGCAGGAGCCACCAACATAATACTCGATATAATATTTGTTATAGTGTTTAAGTGGGGAGTGGTAGGCGCAGCGGTTGCTACCGCAGTAAGCCAATTCGTGGGTGGAGCAATTCCGTTTTTCTATTTTGCTCGCCGCAATTCGAGTCTACTTAGACTCACCAAGTTCAAGATGGACGGAAAAGCACTGCTTAAGAGCTGCACCAACGGTTCGTCCGAGCTTATGACAAATGTTTCGCTGTCATTTGTAAACATTTTGTATAACTATAGGCTTATAGCGATAATGGGCAACAATAACGGCGTTACTGCTTACGGTGTAATAATGTACGTTGCGTTTATATTCGTTTCCGCATTTATAGGCTATTCTATAGGTATAGCTCCTATAGTCGGATATAATTACGGCGCAAAAAATACGGCAGAACTTAAAAACGTATTTCGAAAGAGTTTGCTGATTATAGGCGTAACGGGCATAATTATGAGCGCAGGCGCACTTGCTTTGGCTCTGCCGCTGGCTAAGCTGTTTGTAGGGTACAGCGATGAGCTTTGCGAGCTGACGAGGCATGCATTTCTGTTGTACGGAATGTCGTTCTTACTGTCCGGATTTAACATATTCGGTTCGGCATTCTTTACGGCTTTAGGTAACGGCGGATTGTCTGCGTTGATATCTTTTTTAAGAACGCTCGTATTCCAAGTAATCGCAGTATTGGTAGTGCCTATGTGGTTGGGACTGGACGGTGTTTGGAGCGCAGTAATATTTGCGGAAGCGGCTTCACTTATAGTTACCGCCGTGTGCATAATACTTAGTCGAAAGAAATACGGGTATATGTAAAAATAACGTTGTTTCAAAAAATACATATCGTATACGATAAAATTGTACGTTGATATTTGTGTTGCTACGGTTTGTTCTGCAAAGGAGAGCAGAAAATGAAAACAAAAGTCAAGCAAATTCAAAAAAATAAAAATCTGATAGAAGGCAATTTTTTTAAAAACATAATCGTTTTCAGTTTGCCGCTTATTCTTTCCAACGTTTTACAGGTTTTGTTTAACATGGCTGATATAGCCATAGTCGGACAATTCGACCCTAACGGTAAATACTTGGTTGGTGCCATAGGCTCGACAAGTATGCTTATATCTTTGTTTACCGGGTTTTTGATAGGTATCGGCGGAGGGATCAATGCGGTCATTGCCAAAGATATAGGAAGGCAGGATGCGGAAGATATACAAAAGGGCGTGCATTCGGGATTTTTGATTTCCGTTATTGCCGGTTTTGTCATAGTAGCGATAGGGGTACCGTGCGCAAGAGCTGTTCTCACGCTGCTCAAGACGAAGAGCGCATTGCTCGATGACGCTACGATGTATTTGCAGATTTATTTACTCGGAATGCCTGCGCTTGCTGTTTATAATCACGGCAACGGTGTGCTTGCAGCACAGGGCGAAACTCGCAGACCGCTCATTTATCTTACCGTAGCGGGGGTGTTGAACGTAGGACTGGACATACTGTTTGTCGTAGTCTTTAATATGGGTGCGGCAGGAGTGGCTTTGGCTAGTATCATAGCGCAGTACTCGTCTGCGATTCTTGTGTTTGTGGACTTGCTCAGGTCCAAGGGCGCAGCCAAGTTCAGCTTTAAAAAATTGACGTTCGGCGGAGCGACAGGCAAAAGCATAGCGGTGCTCGGTATATCTGCAGGTTTGCAAAACTCTATTTTTGCGATAGCGAATATGTTCCTTCAATCCGCCGTCAACAAATTCGACGAACTTACCGTGTCCGGAAATTCGGCGGCTGCAAACATCGATTCGTTGTGTTACAATATGCTTAACGCATTTTATATGGCGTGTACGACGTTTATGGGACAGAGCTTCGGAGCGGGAGACAGAAAAAAAGTAAAAAAGAGCTACGTTATATCTTTGTCGTACGGAGTAATATTGGCTACGCTGTTCGGCGTTGCGATGCTGATTTTCGGCAGATATATGATAATGATATTTTCACCGGACGAAGCGGTAATCGAGGCAGGTATGCGACATCTCAGGATAATGGCATTTTCGTTGTGGTTGGCGCCGTTTATGGATTGTACTATAGCGGCTTCTCGGGGAATAGGCAAAAGCTTGGTGCCTACCGCAATAGTAATAATGGGTTCATGCGTATTTCGTATAGTGTGGATATACACGGTGTTTGCTCGTTTCGGCACTTTCGAGTCTTTGTATTTGCTATATCCGGTATCGTGGGGAATCACTGCGCTTGCGGAAATTATATATTTTGCAATCGCATATCGCAAAACGATGAAGGCGTGCGGGCTAGTATAGTAATGTAACGAAAAACAAGGAACGCAAGCGAGTTTTTTGCGCAAAATTAAAATTTGCCGCATTATATATTTAGTAAAAACAATATCGAAAAAACCGTAATCCGATATTTCGGACTACGGTTTTTTATTTAACTCCGTTTGCGAAAACGGGTTATTTCGATTTAAGCTCCTTTACAAACGCAGCCATGCGCTCGATACCTTTTTCCAACTGTTCGATAGAATAAGCGTAACTTATGCGGATGTGTTCGCTGCCCGAAGATTCTCCGAAAGCTTCGCCGGCAGGAACGCATACTTTGTACTCCATAAGCAATCGCTCGGAAAATTCGTCGCCGGTAATACCTGTGGATTTTACGCTCGGGAACATATAAAATGCGCCTTTAGGTTCAAAACAATCTAAGCCCATATCGAGCAGCGCTTTGTAGAGTCGTCGTCTTTTGCGATCGTATTCGGCTACCATGGTTTTCACTTCGTTGAAATCCGTTTCGAATGCGTCTTCGAGCAGGGCGTTTGCCGCATGTTGAGATGCTGTCGGCGCACACATTATGGCAAATTGATGCACTTTCATTGTTTGCACCATCATTTCTTTCGGAGCACATACATAGCCGACTCTCCATCCGGTCATGGCGAAGCCTTTGCTGAAGCCGTTAAATACGAAAGTTCTTTCTCTCATGCCTTCGAACGTCGCTATGCTGACATGTTCCAATCCGTCGTAGGTAAGTTCGCTGTACACTTCGTCCGAGAGACACAAAATGTCGTGCTTGATAATGACGGGGACTATTGCCGCAAGTTGTTCTTTTGTCATGATCGCTCCGGTGGGGTTGTTGGGATAGCACATAAACAGCGCTTTCGTCTTGGGCGTTATCGCCGCTTCCAACGCTTCCGGGGTAATTATAAAGTTATCTTCCGCCTTACAAATCAGTACCTTAGGCACACCGCCCGCCATTACGATGTTGGGAGCGTACGAAACAAAGCACGGCTCGGCGATAAGTATTTCGTCGCCGGGATTTATTATGGTTTGCATTACGTCAAGAATCGCTTCGCTAACGCCTACCGTTACTATAAGCTCTTTGTCCGGATCGTAATGTAAGTCGTAACGCATGGCGAGATATTTGGATATGTTTTTGCGCAAGACCGGCCAACCGTTGTTGGAGGTGTATCTCGTGATGCCGTCTTGCATGGATTTTATAGCTGCGTCTATGCCTCTTTTGGGCGTTACAAAGTTTGGTTCGCCTACGCCGAGCGAAATGCAGTCCGGCATGCTCGCCGCAAGGTCGAAATACTTTCGTATGCCCGACGGTTTCATTTCGCAAACTGCTTTGTTAAGGTATTTTGAGTAGTCCATACGGTCTCCTTGAACAAATAATATTGGTCTATTGTATAATACAAGTCGTATATTTGTCAAGCAGTTGTTGATAAAATGTTTGATTTAGACACAATATTTTTCTTAAATGTATAGATTTGTTGTCGTCGCTTAAAAATATGCATAATTTGGTACGCACGAACTTTTTTAGCAAGTATCGAATTAAATGTTTGCGTCTAAATTATTCATTTGCATTGGCATTCTAATTCACAAAATCGTCAGCCAAATTGTTGATGCGCCATTATGCGCATTTCGATGATGGGAAGACTATAGCGGATGTATACAAAAACCGCAGATAGGGAGAACCTTCTCTGCGGTTTGCTGCTTTATTGAAACGTCGAAATGCGTGTTGCAACCTTACATAATATATGCGTTATATAATATATGCGTTGAAACGCTGCGTTTTTGTGTATGTTGACTCGATTTGCTTTGCGGCTACGATTTGTCGTATGCCGAAACGTCGTTTGACGATAGCGTATAACTTGATACTTTACCGAAGCGTCAATTGTTCTTTGCAAGCAAAATTTCTTTGATGTCTTTTAGGAGGGCTTCCGTAGAATTTGCCTTGGCTTCGGCGTCTGCTTTTGCTTTTGCTTCGGCGGCAATTCTTTCTTCTTCTTTGATTTTAGCTTCTTTGTCGGCAAAATAATTTTCCGCTTTTTCTCTGTCTCTCGGACTTATGCCGTTTGCTTTAAGCTCTTCTTTTTGTTCGTAGGTAAAACGTTTGCTTTTTGTTTGTAAGTTCTTGCTCGATTCTTCCAACGCTTTTTTGGAGGAATTGACGGCTTTTACTATAAGGAAAAGCACGAATGCTATGAGCAGAAAGTTGATTACCGCATTTATAACCGAACCCCAATCTATGTAAATAGAGTTTTCAAGGTCCAGAGTTCCGTCTTGGAGATTTACTCTTTTTAGCACCGTATATATCCCGCTGAGACTGTTGCTGCCGAAAATCACCGCTAAGATAAAGTTGATAATGGGTTTTAAGATGTGCTCGGTAAGTGCGGTAACTATAGCGGTAAATGCGCTGCCTATAATTACGCCGACGGCAAGATCCATTACGCTGCCACGAGAGATGAAAGTCTTAAATTCCTTAAAAAATTTCCTCATGATTACACTCCTAAAAAAGTCGCAAAGCGACGAGCCGTCGCTTTGCAGCCCGATTTCGCCTGTATTGTACCATGTCGAATGCGAAAATGTAAACCTTTTAAATAGAATAATCGGCAAAAAACATTCAAAATCGAAAAAAAATCGAAAAAACAAGCAAAAAAAATAATTAATATGCTTAAAATCCTTTGACATTGTTGAAACAAAGCTGTATAATGGATAAGCTGTGCAGTATGCGCAGTCCTGCGAAAGGGTTGATGCCGGAGGTTACTGCGTTAAATTTAGCTAAAACGCAGAGAACTCAGGCGGACCAGTACGGCATAAGCCGTGCGGACTTCGTACCGTCGTAAGAATTTTTTGAGTCCGGGGGTTGCAAGGGCTCATAATTAAATCGCAGGTTTAACACACACGACGGAGTTGTTCGAAGTTGATTGCTATGGAGGTTAAAAATGGCAAGTCAGAAAATCAGAATTAAGCTTAAGGCTTACGACCATGACCTGATCGATCAGAGTGCGGCTCGCATTGTGGAAGCCGCTAAGCAGACAGGCATCAAGGTAAGCGGACCTATACCGCTTCCGACAGACAGAGAGATCGTTACCATTCTTCGCGCGGTACACAAGTACAAGGATTCGCGCGAGCAGTTCGAACTCAGAACCCATAAGAGATTGATAGATATCTATAGTCCATCAGCAAAAACGGTTGATTCGCTTATGAAACTTGATTTACCTGCCGGTGTAGATATCCAGATAAAGTTATAAGGCAGCGGAGGTAGATAATTATGGAAAAAGCTATATTGGGCAGAAAGCTCGGTATGACTCAAATATTTGACGAAACCGGCTTGATGGTTCCCGTAACCGTAGTTTTGGCGGGACCCATGGTAGTAATAGATAAGAAAGTAAAAGGCAAAGATACCCATTCGTCCGTTGTTTGCGGTTTCGAAGACATTGCGGATCGCAAGGTAAGCAAGCCGATGGCAGGACAGTTTAAAAAAGCCAACGTGTCCGCCAAGAAAGTCGTTAAAGAATTTAAGTTCGATAACTGTGACAAGTACGAGATCGGTAGCGAGATCAAGTGTGATATTTTCTCGGGTGGAGATATCGTAGACGTAATCGGCGTTACCCGAGGCAGAGGATTCACCGGCGCAATCAAGCGTTGGAATCAGCACAGACTTAAGATGACTCACGGTACCGGACCCGTTCACAGAGAAAGAGGTTCCTCGGGTGCGAACAGTACTCCCAGTAAGGTAATAAAGGGACTTCACATGGCAGGACATTATGGCCACGAAAGAGTTACTATTAAAAACCTTAAAGTAGTTAAGGTTGACGCAGATCGCAGCGTTCTTCTTATAAAAGGTGCGATCCCCGGTCCCAAAGGCGGATTGGTAACGGTTAAAGAAGCCGTTAAGTATTAGGAGGTAAACTATGCCAAGCATTAAAGTTTTTAATATGAACGGCAACGAAGTTAAGACCATCGAGCTTGACGAAAGCGTATTCGGAGCAGAATACAACGAAGGTCTTATTCATCAGGTAGTAGTTGCGCAGGCAAACAATGCAAGACAGGGTACCAAATCTACGCTTACTCGTACCGAGGTAAGAGGCGGCGGACGCAAGCCGTGGAGACAAAAGGGTACCGGTAACGCAAGACAGGGTTCGATACGAGCACCGCAGTGGATTAAGGGTGGCGTCGTATTTGCTCCGAAGCCGAGAGACTTCGATCAGAAGGTAAACGTTAAGGCTCGTCGCAACGCTCTTCGCAGCGCACTCAGCGCAAAACTCGCTGACGGCGACATGATCGCTTTGGACGAACTCGTTCTTACGGGCAAAACCAAGGAAGCTGCTAACGCTCTTAAGACGCTCGGTATCCAGCAGAGAGTTTTGATTGTGACCGCAGATATGGACGCTATGGCGGTAAGAGCTATTGCAAACATCCCGTTCGCAACCGTTCTTCCTGCGTATCAGATAAACGTAAGGGACCTCGTAAATAACGCTAAATGCGTAATGACCGAGTCCGCAATCAGAAAGATCGAGGAGGCTTACAAAGCATGAACGCATACGACGTAATCAAAAAGCCGGTTACTTCCGAAAAAAGTTACGAAGGCATCCGCATGAAGAAGTACGGCTTCTTGGTAGATGTTAACGCAACCAAGACGGATATCAAGGCTGCAGTCGAAGAAATATTTAAGGTTAAAGTCGCTAAGGTTAATACCGTTAACGTAAAAGGTAAACTTAAGAGACAGGGTAGAACGCAAGGCTATACGGCAGCTACCAAAAAGGCTTACGTTCAGCTCAAAGCCGACAGTAAGGCTATCGAGTTCTTCGAGAGCTTGAGTTAAGGGGAGGCAAATATGGCAATTAAAAGATTTAAGCCGATAACTCCGGGTACGAGATTTAAGACGGTAAGCTCTTTCGAAGAGATCACCACTACAGTTCCCGAAAAATCGCTACTTGCGACTATCAACCGCAAAGGCGGACGTAATAGTTACGGCCGTATCACCGTAAGACACATCGGTGGCGGTAACAGAAGAAAGTACCGTATAATAGACTTCAAGAGAGATAAGGATAACGTTCCGGCAAAGGTTGCTACCATCGAGTACGATCCCAACCGCACCGCATATATCGCATTGCTTAACTACGCAGACGGCGAAAAGAGATATATTCTCGCTCCGCTCGGACTTCAGGTAGGAGACGTCGTTCTTTCCGGCGAAAACGCAGATATAAAGGCAGGCAACGCTCTCCCGCTTTCGGCGATTCCCGTAGGTACTTTGGTACATTGCGTAGAGATGCAACCGGGCAGAGGCGCAAGAATGGTTCGTACCGCAGGCGCAGCCGCTCAGCTTATGGCTAAGGAAGGCAAGTATGCGACTCTTCGTCTTCCCAGCGGCGAAATGAGAATGATTCTTCTTACTTGCAAGGCAACCGTAGGTCAGGTGGGTAACCTCGACCACGAACTCGTTTCCTTGGGTAAGGCAGGTAGAAAACGTCACATGGGCGTTAAGCCTACCGTTCGAGGCGTAGTTATGAACCCCTGCGATCACCCGCACGGCGGTGGCGAAGGCAAGTCGCCTATCGGTCGTCCGGGTCCCGTTACTCCGTGGGGCAAGCCCGCTCTCGGATATAAGACGAGAAACAAACATAAGAACAGTAGCAAATATATTGTTAAACGCATTAACTAAGTGAGGTAAATTATGAGTAGAAGTTTGAAAAAAGGTCCTTATGTAGAGGAAAGATTGTTCAACAGAGTATGCGCTCAGATGGACACCACCGATAAAAAAGTTATCAAAACGTGGTCGAGAAGTTCTACGATTTACCCTGAATTTATCGGTCAGACCATAGCGGTACACGACGGTCGCAAGCACGTTCCCGTATATTGCACCGAAGAAATGGTAGGACATAAGCTCGGTGAATTCGCTCCCACCCGTACTTTTAAAGGTCACGCAGGCGAGAAGACGACCAAGGCTAAATAAGGAGAAAGACAATGGCTAAAAGAAGTAAAGAAAAAACGGCTAAAAGACGTGAAGAAAAAGACATGCGTCCCACTGCTCGTGCCAGATATATCAGAATTTCTCCGAGCAAGGTTAGGATCGTTCTTAACGTTGTAAGGGGCAAATCCGTAAACGAAGCTATGGCTATGCTCGAGGCTATTCCCAATGCGTCGGCAGAGGTAGTAAACAAACTCGTTAAGTCCGCTGTGGCTAACGCAGAGTTTAAGGGACTTTCGAGAAGCGACCTTTATATCGCAGAGATTTTTGCGGACGGCGGTCCTTCTCTTAAGAGAATGAATCCCGTTTCCAAGGGCAGAGGCCACGCTATCTTAAAGCGCACCAGCCACATCACCGTAATTCTCGATGAGATCAAGGAGGGTAAATAATCATGGGACAGAAAGTTAATCCCCACGGACTCAGAGTGGGCGTAATACAGGGCTGGAACGCTCAGTGGTACGCAAGCAAAAAAGATTTCGCAGATTTCTTGGTAGAAGACCACAAAATCAGAGAGTTCATTAAGCGTAAGTATTATACCTTCGGCATCTCCAAGACCACCATCGACAGGGCGCAGGGTAAAGTTACCGTAAACATCTACACTTCCAAACCCGGCATGCTTATCGGCATCAAGGGCGCAGGCGTAGAGCAGCTTAAAAAAGAACTTACCAAAATCATAAAAAAAGAAAGAACCATTTACATCAACGTTCTCGAAGTTAAAAAACCGGATATGGACGCTCAGCTCGTTGCCGAAAACATTGCGGCTCAAATCGAAAAGAGAGCTTCGTTCCGCAGAACGATGAAGCAGTCTATGGGCAGAGTAATGCGCAGCGGCGCAAAGGGTGTAAAGATTACCGTTTCCGGACGTCTCGACGGCGCAGAAATTGCTCGTAGCGAAAGTTATCACGATGGTTCGATACCCCTTCAGACTTTGCGTGCAGACATCGATTACGCAGAAGCGGAAGCAAATACCACTTTCGGCAAAATCGGTATCAAAGTTTGGGTTTATAAGGGAGAGATCATTCCTCAGCTTAAGGAAGGAGGACAGCAGTAATGTTATTGCCTAAGAGAGTAAAAAGACGCCGCGTTCAGCGAGGCAGAATGAAGGGCAAGGCTAACAAGGGTAACATCATCGCTTACGGCGAGTACGGCCTTGTTGCTATGGATCCGGGTTGGATAGATTCCAAGCAAATCGAAGCTGCCCGTGTAGCCATGACCAGATACATTAAGCGTGGCGGTAAAGTTTGGATAGATATTTTCCCGCACAAGCCGGTAACCAAGAAGCCCGCCGAGACCCGAATGGGTTCAGGTAAAGGTTCGCCCGAATATTGGGTAGCCGTAGTAAAGCCGGGAAGAGTATTGTTCGAAATGGCAGACGTAAGTGAAGAAATCGCAAAAGAGGCGCTTCGTCTTGCTTCGCACAAGTTGCCCGTAAGATGCAAATTCGCTCGCAAAGACGAACTTAAGAGCGCAGACGCTAACGAAGAAAAGGAGGTTGAAGCATAATGAAAGTTTCGTATCGAGATTTACAAGACGCCGAACTTAACGCAAAGCTCGCAGAGCTTAAGCAAGAATTGTTCAATTTGCGCTTCAGCCATGCAACCGGTCAGCTTACCAATCCCATGCAGATGAAAAAATGCAAGAGAGATATAGCAAGAATAAAGACCGCTATTCGCGAGCGCGAGCTTGCAAAGAAGAACTAATCGGAGGGATAGACAATGTCGGAAATTATAAGAAACAACCGTAAGGTAAGAGTGGGCATCGTCGTTAGCGATAAGATGGACAAAACCATCGTCGTTGCCGTTCGTGACAAGACTAAGCACCCTCTGTACAAAAAGACCATAAATACCACTACTAAGTTTAAGGCGCATGACGAAAACAACGAAGCCGGCGAAGGCGACGTAGTCGAAATCATCGAAACCAGACCTCTTTCCAAGGATAAGTGCTTCCGTCTTAATCGAATAGTAGAAAAGGCTAAATAAGGAGAACGTTTATGATACAACCACAGAGTTATTTGAAAGTAGCCGATAACAGCGGCGCTAAAGAAATTATGTGTATCCGTGTTCTCGGCGGCTCCTTCCGCAGAAGCGGCAACATCGGTGACGTTATTATCGCATCGGTAAAATCCGCTACGACCGGCGGCGCAGTAAAGAAAGGCGACGTTGTAAGAGCGGTAATCGTTCGTACTCACAAAGGAGTAAATCGTCCGGACGGAAGTCATATTCGTTTTGACGATAACGCAGCCGTTATAATAGACACACAGAAACAACCGAGAGGCACCCGAATCTTCGGACCCATCGCAAGAGAATTGCGTGACAAGGACTATATGAAAATAGTTTCCTTGGCGCCCGAAGTTTTGTAAGGAGGACAGACAATGAGTTTACGAATTAAAAAAGGCGATACCGTTAAGGTTTTGACCGGATCGGACAAAGGCGAAAGCGGCAAAGTGCTTTCGGTAGACGTTAAAAATGCGTCCGTAAAAGTAGAAAATGTCAATATGATTTCTCGTCATCGCAAAGCTCGTTCGGCTCAGGAGCAGAGCGGCATTGTAAAGAGCGAGGGAAATATTGACATAAGCAACGTTATGCTCGTATGCCCTTCTTGCGGTAAAGCTACTCGTATAGCTACTATCGAAGTAGACGGAAAGAGTCACAGAAGCTGCAAAAAATGCGGTTTCGATATAGACAGCGCTAAGCCTGCTGCTCCCGCTAAAAAGAAGAGCGCGGCTAAAGCGGAAAAGTCCACCGGCAAGGTAAAGCGTACTCGTAAGTCGGACGCTAAGCCCGCCGAAGAGAATTAAGGAGGGTACTTAAATGGCTGAATTGAAAAGAAACAGACTTAAGACAAGATACCTTACCGAAATTGTTCCCGCACTTATGAAGGAACGAGGATACAAGAACATAATGGAAGTTCCTAAGCTTGAGAAAATCGTTCTTAATATGCGTCTCGGCGATATAAAGGACAACTCTAAGAGCATTCAGACCGCAATTGCAGAACTCGAAGCAATCGCAGGTCAAAAGGCTATAGTTACCAAGGCTAAAAAGTCCGTTGCTAACTTTAAGCTTAGAGAAGGTCAGTCCATCGGCGTTAAAATTACGCTCAGAGGCGACAAAATGTACGAATTTTTCGATAAGCTCGTATCCATTGCTTTCCCCCGTGTAAGAGACTTCCGCGGTATTTCCGGAAAGTCGTTTGACGGAAGAGGAAATTATGCGGTAGGCGTAAGGGAACAGATCATATTCCCCGAAGTTCCGTACGAACAGGTAGAAAAAGTAAGAGGCTTTGACGTTTGCATGGTTACCACAGCAAAGAGTGACGACGAAGCTAAGCAGCTCCTTGTTAAGCTTGGAATGCCCTTCAAGAACTAATAGGGAAAGGAGAATTTGATTTATGGCAAAGAAAGCAATGATAAACAAGCAGCAAAAGCCTGCTAAGTTCACAACCAGAGCTTATACCAGATGCAAACTTTGCGGAAGACCGCACGCCGTTCTTCGCAAGTATGGTATTTGCAGAATTTGTTTCAGAGAAAAAGCGTATAAGGGCGAAATCCCCGGCGTTAAGAAGTCGAGTTGGTAAGGAGGAATTATGGTAGTAAACGATCCTATAGCAGATTTGCTTACAAGAATTAGAAACGCTTTGACGGCAAAGCACGACACGGTTACCGTTCCCGCTTCCAAAATGAAGAAGGCCATCGCAGATATCCTCGTTCAAGAAGGTTATATCAAGAGCGCCGAAATCGTAGAAATCGACGGACGTAAAAATATTTATATCACGCTTAAGTACGGCGCTAAGAACGATAAGGTTATTTCCTGCCTTAAGAGAATATCTAAGCCCGGTCTCAGAGTATACTGCGGTTACGAAGACCTCCCCAGAGTTATCAACGGATTGGGTATTGCGATAATATCCACTTCTAAGGGCGTCATGACCGACAGACAGGCGCGCATGCAGAAGATAGGCGGCGAAGTGCTTGCCTACATCTGGTAAGGAGGGTATTATGTCAAGAATAGGTAAATTGCCCGTTCACATTCCCGCAGGCGTAACCGTTACCGTAGACGGTAACGTGGTTACCGTAAAAGGACCCAAGGGTACCCTTTCGCAGGAAATAGTGGACAGAAAAATTTCTATAAAAGTAGACGGCGACGTTCTTCACGTAGAATGTGCGGATCAGACCGACAAAGAAACCAACAGCAAGTACGGCCTTTATCGTCAGCTTATCAACAATATGGTAAACGGCGTTGTAACTCCCTTTACCAAGACGCTTGTCGTAAACGGCGTAGGTTGGAAAGTTGCTATGAACGGCTCTAAACTTACTATGAGTTTGGGACTCAGCCATCCCGTAGAGATGACTGCGCCTCAAGGCATTACCGTTACCTGCCCCGACGCTAACACCATCGTGGTTACCGGTATCGACAAGGCTCTCGTAGGACAGTTCGCAGCAACCGTTAAGTCCAAGCGTCCGGTAGAACCGTATCACGCTTACGGCATTCGTTACAGCGACGAAGTCGTTATCCTCAAAGAAGGCAAGAAAGGTAAATAATAGGAGAGCATTATGATAAGCAAGATAAATAAAAATGGCGTCAGAGCCAAAAGACATCTTAAAATCAGAGCGCACCTCAAAGGTACTGCAGAAATGCCCAGATTGTGCGTATATCGCAGCACTTCTCATATCTACGCTCAGGTTATAGACGATATCAAGGGAATCACCATTGCTTCCGCATCGACCGTTGCCAAAGGATTTGACGGTAACGGACTCAATAAGACCGAGGCCGCTAAAAAGGTAGGACAGCTCGTAGCAGAGCGCGCTATCGCAGCGGGCGTTAAGACCGTTGTATTCGACAGAGGCGGATATCTCTATACCGGCAGAGTAAAAGCTCTCGCAGACGGCGCAAGAGAAAGCGGACTTGAGTTTTAGGAGGATAGGATAATGGCAAAGAGAGAACAAGTAGTAGAAAAACACGACGACGGTATCCAGAGCAGACTCGTAGCCGTAAATCGTATTACTAAGGTTGTTAAGGGCGGACGTAACATGCGTTTTGCAGCCCTTATCGTAGTAGGCGACGGCAACGGCAGTATCGGTATCGGCACCGGAAAAGCCGCAGAAGTTCCCGAAGCTATCAAAAAGGCAGAGCAAATTGCTCGCAGAAACATGGTTAAGGTTTCTATCGGCGAAAGCACTATCCCGCACGAAGTTGTAGGAAAGTTCGGCAAGAGCGTAGTAATTTTGAAGCCGGCTCCCGAAGGTCGAGGCGTTATCGCAGGCGCATCCGTTCGTTCGGTAGTAGAGCTTGCCGGCATCAAGAATATAACCACTAAGAGCTACGGTTCGAGAAATTCGATTAACACCGTAAAGGCTACCTTCGAAGGACTTAAGTCGCTTCGTTCGGCAGAAAAAATAGCTGCTCTTCGTGGCAAGACCGTAGAAGAAATTCTCGGATAGGAGGCTGATTATGGACAAAAAGTTGAAAATAACTTTGATAAAAAGCACCAGCGGTCGTTTGGAAAAGCAAAAGAGAACGGTTGAGGCGCTCGGTCTTACTAAAATCCATTCGTCTGTTATCGTAAACGATAACGACGCCGTTCGAGGAATGATTTTCGTTGTAAAACATCTCGTAAAAGTGGAGGAGATCTAATCATGAAAATGCACACTTTATCTCCGGCACCCGGATCCCGCACAGCCGAAAAACGTATCGGCAGAGGTATCGGTTCCGGACTCGGAAAAACGGCTACCAAAGGTCACAAAGGTCAGTGGGCACGTAGCGGCGGCGGCGTAAGAATAGGTTTCGAAGGCGGTCAGATGCCGCTTGCTCGTCGTCTTCCCAAGCGTGGTTTTGATAATGCGTGGAAAAAAGTATATACCGTTATCAATCTTTGCACTATCGAAGATTATTTCGAAGAGGGCGAAGAAGTTACGATGGACGCATTGGTAGCTAAGGGACTTGTAAAGAAAGTAGAACAGTACGGACTTAAGGTTTTGGGTAACGGAGAGCTCACCAAGAAAGTTACCGTGAAAGCTAATAAGTTTACCGGATCGGCTAAGGAAAAGATTGAAAAAATTGGTGGCAAAGCAGAGGTGATCTGATGTTTCAGAACATTATCAATGCCTTTAAGAACAAAGAAATAAGAACCAAAATTCTTATTACCATAGCATTGTTGTTTGTTTACAGGCTGGGTTGTTGGTTGCCCGTTCCGGGCATATCTCCGGGCTCGCTTGTAGCCGAAAACGACACGTTGCTCGGTTTGCTTTCGCAAATCGGCGGTGGCGCTCTCAGCAACGGCGCTGTGCTTGCTTTGGGTATTTCGCCTTACATTAACGCTTCCATAATAGTTCAGTTGCTTACGGTAGCTATCCCTGCGTTGGAAAAGTGGAGTCAGCAAGGTGAAGACGGACGTAAAAAACTTTCAAGATTTACCAAAATCGCTACGCTTGTACTTGCGATTGCGCAGGCTGCAGGTATTGCCGTGAGCTGGTATCAGGGCGGCGGAATAAGCGATGGTATATTCAGTAATTCGGATAATAAAGTTTGGATTGCGATATTCGTTGCGTTTATGCTCGTAGCCGGTTCTATGTTTACCATGTGGATAGGCGATCGTATCACCGAGCTCGGCGTAGGTAACGGAATTTCGCTTATAATTTTCGTAGGTATTATTGCTTCTGCAGGTCTTGCGATAGCAGAGCAGGTACCCATTATCGCTCAGGGCGGCGACGCCGGAGCAAATGCGTTCTGGTCGCTTCTTGTCTTCCTTATTTTGGTAATAGTTATATTTACCTTTATCGTATGGGTAGATAAGGCAGAAAGAAAAATTACCGTTAACTATGCTAAGCAGGTTAAGGGAAGAAAACAGTACGGCGGTCAAAAGAGTTATATACCTATTAAAGTTAACGCTAACGGCGTATTGCCTATCATCTTCTCGACGGCTTTGCTTACCTTCCCGCAGATGATAGCGAGAATATTTTCTGCCGACCTTTCTACCGGCTTCTATGCATGGTGGACTAAGTGGCTCGGTACCGATTCTATTCTTTACTTTGTAATTTTGGGTATACTTATAATGCTGTTCAGCTATTTTTATACCACTATTCAGTTTAAGCCCTACGACATAGCGCGTAACCTTCAGCAGTACGGCGGTATGCTCGGCGATATGGGCGTCAGACCCGGTAGGGCGACAGGAGAATATCTTGACAAAGTCAGCAAGCGTCTTACTTTGTTCGGAGCGTTTTTCCTTATGATTATCGCAATTGTTCCGTCTGTTATTTTCCAGGCGATCGGTTTCGGTAACAACCTTATCAATGCGTTCAGCGCAACGGGACTTCTTATCGTAGTATCGGTAGCGCTCGAACTCAATCAGCAAATTGAAGGTTTGTTGATGATGAAGAGAACCAGAGGGTTCCTCAAATAAGATGCAAACCCGATAAGGGAAAGCGTCAAAAATCAAATAGTTATTCTAAGTCGGTTGTTTTGAGGGTTTTGCCCTCAAAACACGCCGACGTTAGATGTTTTTATTTACGGCAGCGAGCGATTTATCACTGGCTGTTTCCGTTTCGTCGGCTGCGAAATGCCGCAACGGAATTACGATGAGAGGTATTTGATAATGAAGATCGTTATATTCGGGGCTCCGGGCGCAGGTAAAGGTACGCAGGCGGCGATGATTTCGCACGAGTTTGCCATTCCGCATATTTCCACCGGAGATCTGTTCCGTAAACACATCGGCGAGGGAACGCCTTTAGGCGTGGTGGCAAAGAGCTATATTGACGAAGGGCATCTTGTCCCGGACGAAATTACGGTTCAACTTTTGAAAGATCGGCTTTCTCAATCCGATTGCGAATCTTTCCTATTGGACGGCTTTCCGAGAACTTTGGCGCAGGCCAGACTTCTTGACGACGTTACGGATATCGACCTTGTTGTAGATCTCGACGTCGACGAAGAAAAAATAGTCGACCGTATTGTAAATCGAATGGTTTGCAGCGGTTGCGGAAAAAGTTTTAACAGGCATTCATTTGATGGCGACAAGTGCGACGAATGCGGCGCAGAGCTTCATCAAAGGGACGATGACAAAGAAGAAGTAATCAGGGAGAGAATTAAAGAGTATAAACAGAAAACTTTCCCCATACAGCAGTATTACGAAAGTAAAGGCAAGCTCGCCAAAATCGACGGAAACAGAAAAGTTGAAGACGTTTTGAGCGACGTCAGGAAGGTGCTAAGTGATTACCGTAAAAACGGATAGCGAAATAGAACTTATGCGTCAGTCCGGCGCAATAGTCGGCGATGCACTGAGAGAAGTGGAAAAGTACGTCAGACCGGGTGTTTCCACCATGGAGTTAAACTCTATAGTGGAGGACGTAATAAGATCTGCCGGAGCTATTCCGTCTTTCCTCAATTACAACGGTTTTCCGGCGGCGTCTTGCATATCCGTAGACGACGTAGTAGTGCACGGTTTTCCATCGCTGAGAGTTCTCAAAGAGGGCGAAATCGTCAGCATCGATGTCGGAGCGGTAAAAAACGGATTTCACGGTGACGCAGCTCGTACGTTTGCGGTAGGTAAAATTTCCGAGAGCAAACAGCGATTGATAGACGTAACAAAGCAATCTTTCTTTGAGGGAGTAAAATTCGTTAAAGAAGGCGGAAGGCTCGGTGACGTGTCGCATGCCATACAGTCTTATGTAAACAAATTCGGCTTCGGCATAGTTCGCGAAATGGTAGGACACGGTATAGGCAGGCATTTGCACGAAGATCCGCAAGTTCCCAATTACGGCGTTGCCGGCACCGGATTTACGCTAAAAAAAGGATACGCTTTGGCTATCGAGCCTATGATAACGCTCGGCGATTATCATATAAGGATAGATTCCGACGGCTGGACTTGTCGCACGATTGACGGAAGTCCTGCCGCTCATTACGAAAATACTGTCGTAATTACTTCCAAAGGAGTGGAAATTTTAACGTTATAGGCCAAAAAGGCCGTTAAAACGGTTTACTTTCGTTGAAATTTGTGCTACAATAACATAATGGGTGTTTTGTGCGAAAATGAATTAAGCGTAGGCAATATCGTTATGTCTACAAAGGGACACGACAAAGGCAGACTGTATGCCGTAGTAGCCGTTGTTTCCGAAAACTTCGTACTGCTTGCCGACGGCGCACTGCGTAAGGTCGACAACCCGAAACTAAAGCGGATAAAGCACATAAAGCTTTTGAGGTGTGCAAAGTTCGATTGCAATAACGATGAAATCGCTATGCAAATAAAATTGACGGAGGAGCGTAATGCCTAAGGGTGATAATATCGAAGCTGAAGGTACTGTAGTAGAGTGCTTGCGTAACGCAATGTTCAAGGTTAAGTTAAATAACGGCGGACACATAGTTACATGCACGATATCCGGTAAAATCCGTATGCACTACATTAAGGTTCTCGAAGGCGACACCGTAAAAATCGAAATGTCGCCGTACGATATTACTAAAGGTCGTATAACGTACCGTAACAAAAACTAAAATCATAGTAGGAGATACAATTATGAAAGTCAGAGCATCTGTAAAGCCCATGTGCGATAAATGCAAGGTTATCAAAAGACACGGAAAGATAATGGTTATCTGTTCCAAGTACCCCAACCACAAACAGAGACAGGGTTAACGATAAGAATATACTCGTTCGTAATAGCGTACGCATCATTCCAGGCGTACGCTAATCGGCGTTTTCTTATATATATAATTACTTTAAATTTAAGGAGTTCAAATCGATGGCAAGAATTGCTGGTATAGATTTGCCGAGAGAGAAGCGTGTAGAGATAGGACTTACCTATGTTTACGGTATCGGAAGACCGACGGCAAATAAAATTCTAAAGGCAACCGGAGTTGATCCGGATATCAGAGTTAAAGATCTTACCGAAGATCAAGTTAACGCAATCAGAAGTTATGTAGAGCATAATGTTAAGACCGAGGGTGATTTGCATCGTGAAATCGCTCTTAACATCAAGCGTCTTACCGAAATCGGCTGCTACCGCGGAGTAAGACATCGTAAAGGTCTGCCCGTTAGAGGTCAAAGCACCAAGCAGAACGCTCGTACTCGCAAGGGTCCCAAGCGTACTGTAGGCAGATCCAAGAAGTAGGAGGCACGTTATGGCAGTTAAAAAGACAACAACCAGAAAGAAGATTACCAAGAACATCGACAAAGGTCAGGTTCATATTCAATCTTCGTTTAATAATACGCTTATTACGATTACCGACGATCAGGGTAACGCTATTTGCCAGTGTTCGGCAGGCGCACTCGGATTTAAGGGTTCGAGAAAGTCTACCCCGTTCGCAGCGCAGCAGGCGTGCGAAAAGGCAGCGCTCACCGCAAAAGAGCATGGTCTTAAGAGTGTAGACGTATTTGTAAAAGGTCCGGGTTCGGGACGTGAATCTTCCATCAGAGCTTTGGAAGTTGCAGGACTTACCGTAACCTCGATTACCGACGTTTCGCCCGTTCCGCACAACGGTTGCAGAGCGCCCAAACGCAGACGAGTATAAGGAGAGTATATAAATGGCTAGAATTACATGTGCAGATTGCAAAAAATGCAGAAGAGAAGGTCAAAAACTTTTCCTTAAAGGGGAACGTTGCACTTCCAAGAAATGCGCTATGGAACGCAGACCGGTAGCTCCGGGACAGCACGGCGCATCCAGAAAGAAGAATTCCGAATACGCTGTCCAGCTTAGAGAAAAGCAGAAGGCTAAGAGAGCATACGGTTTGCTCGAAAAGCAGTTCTATTCGTACTACGAAGAAGCCGAACGTATGAAGGGCATTACCGGTGAAAATATGTTGATGCTTTTGGAACTTCGCCTCGACAACGTAGTATACCGTATGGGTATCGGTTCGAGCAGAGCTCAGTCTCGTCAGATAGTTAACCACGGACATATTACCGTTAACGGTAAGGTTGTGGATATTCCTAGCTACCATACTAAGGCGGGCGACGTTATCGGCGTTAAGGAAGTAAAACAAGACAACGCTATGTTTAAGGAGCTTAGAGGCGCAAAAATCGTTATGCCGAAGTGGGTGGAATTCGATACCGAAACCTTTGTAGGTAAGGTTGTGGAGAATCCCAAGCGCGAAGATATCGATCTCAGCATAAACGAGCAGCTTATCGTTGAGTTGTATTCTAAGTAATATTTGTTTTAATAAAAATTTAATATTAAAGCATACCTAATAAGGAGAATGATTTATAATGATGGAAATCGAAAAGCCGGAAATCACACTAGAGGAAAGCGCAGACTTTAGATACGGTAAGTTTGTTGTAGAGCCTTTGGAGCGTGGTTACGGAATTACTTTAGGAAATGCTCTAAGAAGAGTGCTTTTGTCGGCGCTTCCCGGTACGGCGGTAGTCGGTATCAATATCGAGGGAATAAGCCACGAATTCAGCACGATTAAAGGTGTAAAAGAGGACGTTGCGGATATCATCTTGAACCTCAAAGGACTCAACCTCAAAGCGAATTACTCGGATAAGGAACTCAAAAAGGTTCTTAAAATCGAAAGGTATACTCCGGGAATAGTTACCGCTGCGGATATCGAACAGGATCCGGAAATCGAGATTCTTAATCCCGACTTGTACATTTGTACGCTTGACGAAGGCGCAAAACTCAATATGGAGCTTTATGTGGCTCAGGGCAGAGGATATGTCGTTGCCGAAAACAATAAAGACGCATCTCAGCCTATCGGATACATTGCAATAGACTCCATATTTACTCCCGTAAAGGCTGCAAGTTATTCGGTAACCACTACTCGAGTAGGTCAAAGCATCGATTACGATAAGCTCACTCTCGAAGTTAAGACCGACGGTAGTCTTTCGGCAAGAGACGTGCTTTCGCTCGCAGCTAAAGCAATAGAAGATCATATTCGTATTTTTGTTTCGCTTAGCGATACCATCTCTAAGATGGGTATTCTTATAGAAACGCAGGCAAATCCCAAGACTCAGATTCTTGAGATGAGCATCGAAGATATGGATCTTTCGGTTCGTTCGTACAATTGTCTCAAACGAGCAAATATCCATACGGTTGAGGATCTTACGCAAAAGACCGAAGACGACATGCTTAAAGTTCGTAACCTCGGTCGCAAATCACTCGATGAAGTTATTGCCAAGCTTAGAGGATACGGCTTGGATCTTAAGAGCAACGAAGATTAAGGAGAAATACAATGGAACAAAGAAAATTAGGAAGACCTACCGATCAGCGTATGGCGCTTATCAGAAATCAGGCGACTCAACTGCTTTGGTACGGAAGAATAGAAACTACTTTTGACAGAGCTAAGGAAGTTTCTCGCTATGCCGAAAAAATCCTTACTAAGGCTATCAATACTTATCGCGATACCGTTAAAAAGGTGGAAGTTCGTAAAGACGCTAAGGGCAAGGATATCAACGTAGAAATAGTAAACGACGGAGTTAAAAAACTTGCCGCTCGCAGAGCTATTATGCGTCAGCTTTACGATATACCCGAAATGCGTCAGGCTAAGGAATCTAAGGAGTCCTTTAGAGAGAGAACTCATAACATCAAGCATCCGCTCGTTGAAAAAATCTTTAACGAGTATGCTCCGAAGTATGACGAACGCGCTAAAGCAAACAACAATCAGTATGGCGGATATACCAGAGTTATTAAGCTCGGCTTCCGTCGTGGCGACGCTGCAGAAATGGCAGTAATCGAATTGGTTTAATAGCTTTTAAGGGGACGTTATAGACTTTTGTAGCCCGTGCGTCTCATAGCTAAAGCATATTTGAATCAGAACAACCGAAAGCGTAAAGCTATCGGTTGTTTTTTCATACTTTTCTTGCAAGAAAAGTATACAAAAGAACCTTGAGAGATTTCCTATATATTTTGGTAAAAAACCAACTTAATTTGCTTTTATAAGATCGGGTGCGTTTACAAGCAAAATTTGCAAGAAAAGTATACAAAAGAACTTCGAGAGATTTTCAATTTGCAATTATTGTACGCCGCTATGGTAATTGAAAGTGGTGTTCTAACAGGTTTAAGCAAAGGTGCAATCAATAGTGAAAGGGATTTCCGAAAAACACAACAAAAAACACCAAATAACATAGAAAACAGCCTTCAAATGATAGCTTAAAGTCGGATACTCGTAAAAGAACATCCGACTTTTTAATTTAATATAAAAAACATAGGAGAGAACAAGGATAAATGTTCTCTCTTTTTTTATGCCGTTTCGAGGGGCGATTTCCTATTTGCGGTGAGAAAAATTATAATAATAACAGTAAATCGAAAGGAGTTTTCAATGAAATATAAAGATTGGTTAGACGTATGGTTTGCGAATTACATAGAGCCTTCGTCTAAAACAAAAACGTGCGAAAGATATTCGGAGATTATCGAAAAGCACTTGAAGGTAAAGTTGGGCGAGTACGAGCTTGAGGAACTGTCGCCCATCGTCATACAGAAGTATATCACCGAACTTATGCAGTCGGGCAATCTGACAACCGGAAAGGGATTGGCGGCTAATTCTGTAAACGGGATTATTACGGTTATTCAGAACTCTCTGAAACTTGCGTATACGCTCGGAGAACTGAAAGAGTATACGACAGACAAAATCAGACGACCGAAAACGAAAGAGAAAGAAGTATCGTGTTTTTCGCTTGCCGAACAGAAAAAGATAGAGCAGGCGGCGTTGTCGAATAAGAAACGGAAATTCATCGGGATCGTGATTTGTCTTTATTCGGGATTGCGTATCGGAGAATTGCTCGCGCTTACTTGGGCAGATATTGATTTCACGAAAGGAACGCTTGCGGTGAACAAAACCTGCCACGACGGGCGAGATGAAAACGGGAATCTCTGTCGGATTACGGACTTGCCGAAAACAACTTCTTCCAAAAGAACGATTCCGCTTCCGAAGCAGTTGCTTCCCGTTCTGAAAGAGTATAAACGAAAAAGCATTTCGGAATATGTTGTGGAATCGGAAAAGGGCGAGCCGCCTACGGTGCGATCTTATCAGAGAACCTTTGAACTTCTGCAAAAGTGTTTGCATATAGAGCGTAAAGGTTTCCATTCACTTCGGCATACGTTTGCTACACGCGCTTTGGAGTGCGGAATGGACGTGAAAACATTGGCGGAAATATTGGGGCATAAAAACGCCACCGTAACGCTGAACAGATATGCCCATTCGCTTATGGAACACAAGCAGGATATGATGAATAAACTCGGTAAACTTTTCAATTAAAAAAGCCGTCTGTTAAAGCAATAGACGGCTCAAATATCATATTTATTATACCATAAAACGGTAGTAAAGTCAATGTTCAGTGCTTTCGCGCGGTCAGAAAAATAATAAAATTCGTAAATACTCTCGATAGGTGTCCGAAGTCTATGGTTTTGTTCACCTATTGCTTTAATAGGCGAACAAAATTTTGCGAGATAATTCACCTATCGGGAGGCATTGAATTGGATATTTTTCGGGTTTCGTTTATAGGTCACAGAGTAGTGGACGAATATCGGAAAGTCGAAGAAGAACTTGACGAAGTAATCGAATTACTGCACCGTAAATATGGGTTTATAGACTTTAACGTGGGACGAAACGGCGAGTTTGACGAACTTGCCACACAAGCCGTCAGACGATTCCGAAGAGAATGGGAGGAGTGGTGCGAGCTTACACTTGTCGAACCGTGTCCCGTGGCGAATTTGGATATTATAGAGAAGTCTTATGATAGCGTTATTATCCCGACTGATAGGAAGTGCCATTTCAAAGCGGCGATAGGAGAACGCAACAAATGGCTTGCCGAAAACTGCGATATGATGATCGTCTATATCAAGCGTAATTATGGCGGTGCGTATAAATGCTATAAGTACGCACAGGAACTTGGTGTGCCGATTATGAACATAGCGGATAACATAAAAAATCAGGAGTGGTAAACGGTTGACAGCAAGCGATTCG
>ERZ779888.67-NODE-67-length-144230-cov-18.075346_pt1 | contig 144230 bp, 131 predicted proteins | sample MGYA00511245_ERZ779888 | MGnify/ENA primary metagenome ERZ779888 (study PRJEB29588, sample SAMEA2155255) | human gut metagenome | biome: human gut; feature: human-associated habitat; material: faeces | place: Denmark | collected 2008/2010 ...
CTAATTGATATGCAGGTGGAGATTTCTCACCAAAGCAACTTGAAAGACGTGGGTAAAGTATTCGAGGTACTCGTGGAAGGTGTTTCTAAGAAAAAATCGGATGAACTTTTCGGTCGCAGCAGCCAAAACAAGGTGATCGTCTTCCCGGATAACGGGGCTAAAGTTGGTGAACTCGTTCAGGTTCGTGTCACGGAATGTACCCCTGCAACTCTCATCGGTGAAGCAATTAAAAATTGAAAATGAAAAAACACTGCAAATTTTGCAGTGTTTTTCTTATTCTTTTTTGTTTTATTATTCCCTATTTCCAAAGTGGAACTGGATAAACTTTTTTATCTTGCAATGCTTTGATTGAATCTTTAACTCCTGGAAGATCTTCACGATAGGTCATTCCAATCCATTTTTCGTTTGTTTTTAAAAGTTTAAGAGTTGCCTCTCCCCTTTTTGTAAGGTTTCCAACAACTTCTGGAAACATAAACTCATCTTTTTCAAGGTTTTCTTTAAAGTTGCAAAACTCTTTAAATCTTTCTTCAAGCTCTGTGAAAATTGCAGGGGTCAAACAGAACATATTCATATTTGCAAACAAATTTTCATTATATTCAACCTCTTTATCACCAATAAGGGTTCTGATTGTTATAGGCTCTTTATTTTCGCTTATTTTGCATTCTTTAATGCTTTTCACAAAACCATTTTCAACATCACAAACACCACGCTTAACAGAACCATTATCACTAAGTGAGTTTCGAATAGCATAGCCAACCAAACCAAAACTCATTCCGTTTTTATCAGTTTTTTCAAGAAAATCATGTGCAATTTGAAATGAATTTCTGCCATAAAAATCATCAGCATTAATCATGCAAAAATTATTGTTTTTCACAACATCTTTTGCACAAAGCACAGCATGTCCTGTTCCAAGTGGTTTAACACGATCAATTCCCTTCTCTTTCAAAACATCATTTGTTTGAAAGGCATAGAAAATTTTCCCTTTTGGAACACGTTTTTCAAGAGTGTTTTGAAAAAGCTCCAAATTCTCTTTTTTAATTACAAGAACAATTCGGTCAAAACCAACTTTAAGGGCATCAAAAATTGAATAATCAATAATAAAATCACCATTTTCATCAATACCTTCAGTTTGTTTGTTTCCACCAAATCTGCTTCCCATTCCAGCAGCAAGAACTAAAAGATCCATAATAATCTCCTTAATCTGATTTCTTTTAATATTATATTCTTTTCTCAAAAATATGTAAAATAAAAACACCACAGATGGTGTTTTATTTTTTATCTCAAAATGATTGCTGAACTTGTTGGGCAAATTTCATCGCCTTGAACAAGAACAATTTCTTGACCATGTTTATATTCTTTAACATAAAGTCCAATTCGAATGTTGAATGTTTCTTCATTTTCATAGGCTGAAAGAACTGTATATTTCCCCGGTTTAACCAAACCTTTTTTGTCAACAACAACCATTTTTCTTGGTTGAAGCACAATGTCATTTTTAACATATGAAAGGTTCATGTTGCCTTCTTTGTCAACGATTTCGGCATCTGGAGTATATCTTGTTCCATTTTTAACAACAACATCTTCAGCTTCACGAGATTTGCTGTCTGCCTTTGCTTTTTTCTTTTGGACCATTTTCTTTATTGTAAGAGAGCCTGTAAAAATTAAAAGAAAAGCCAAAACTCCATATAAAACATACATTATCCATTCCATAATAATTTTCTCCTAACACACTTAGTTTATCATGTTTTTTAGTTTTTTACAAGGTTTTGACGAACCAATTTGCGAAAATGTTTGTTTTTTTCATGTTTAACAATTTTTGAAACCGCAATCGGAGCAAAAAATGCAACTGTCATGATTAACACCAAAACGGCATATGTGAAATAGAAATGTGCATTTCCAAACAAGTTGAAAGGAAGCCCACTCTCTCGAAGATAAAGATAGTTTGCACCTGGAACCAAAGTGTTTCCAAGCTCTGCCCAGCAAAGAAGCATTATAAGCAAAATTGGAATTTGCCAAACATCTCTTGTGTCAATTTTAAACCAGCCCGAAGCAAGCACACCAGCAACAACGGTTGGCATGCAGAAATGCAAAAACAAACTTTCAATTTGCAAGAACGAAAGCACACTATATTTGTAATAGTCGCCAAAAATAAATGTCAAAATTCCGCCAAACAATGTTACACATACAATTGGCAAAAAGCCTTTCTTTGTTCCTGTTAAAAAATAAAGCGGAAACACAAGTGCCATTATGTGGCAAAGATGCCAAGGCATTGCCTGAACAAAACTTTCTTTGCCAGAAATTATCAAAAGTGCCATTCTTCCAAGACGAAAAACCACCATTAAAATGCACACAACCTTTGTAACTTTAAGTGCAAATTGTTTGTGTCGAGAAAAAACAATAAAACAAAAGACAATCCAAACTGCAAGTGCAACCATAAGACAAATATGAAGCGGACACCAAAGACCTTTTCCCGTTCCAAGATCGCCTGTTTCAATAAGCCAATTTAAAAAGCTATAACCTAAAAATTTCTCCATCATTCATGCCCTGCTAAAATCTTTTTCCCCTTTAAAAGTGGCAACAACTTTTCAATGCTTTTATCCTCTGCTTCCTTGTTTCCATCAAGAAGGTCAGTTCTGCCATATACACCTTCTGAAAAATAGGTATCACCAGTGAAAACAGTGTTTCCATAAAATATGCACACACTTCCCGATGTATGCCCAGGTGTTTCAACAATTTCAAATTCTTCATCTAGAAATTTCATCTTACCAGATTTTAAAAAACCATCTGGCAAACATTCTGGAACATTGTTAAATCCACAAATAAAACCCATATTCAATTCAGAAGACAAAAGTTTTGGAGCATCAATCTCACTTATATAAACCTTTGCACCCATATCTTGCAAAACTTTTGCTGAATAAATATGATCAAAATGCCCATGAGTTAAAATAACAAACTCTGGTTTCACATTTTCCTTTTTGATTGTTTCAATAATTTTTTCAGTTCTGATTCCCGGGTCAATCACGATTGCTTTTCCATCTTTTTCAATTACATAGCAATTTTGATTTAATGGCCCATTTGTAATTTTTAAAATTTTCATTTCTCTTTCCCATAATTTTCGATAATGCTTTTCGCAATCACAATTCCATCAACTGCCGAAGAAACAATTCCGCCAGCTCTTCCCGCACCTTCGCCGATTGCAAACACGTTTTCTATATTTGTCATTTTGTTCTCATTTCGCCCTATCATGAAAGGTGCCGAAGACCTTGTTTCAATTCCAGTTAAAACAGCCTCTTTGCTGTCAAAACCTTTAAGTTTCTTTCCAAACTCTTTAATTCCAATAATAATGCTGTCGGCAAATTCTTTTGGCAACAATTCATAACAATTTCCAAGTTTTCCATTTATCCCGATTGTTGGTTTAACTTTTCCAAGAGATGTTGATGCTCTATGTTTTTCAAAATCGCCGAAAGTTGAAATAACATATTTTCCATTTCCTTTTTCAAATGCTTCCCTTTCAAGCTTTTGTTGAAAGAACATTCCCGCAAGCGGGTGTTCACTTCCATAATCTTTTTCAGAAACCGAGACCAAAACGGCACTGTTCGCATTCTCGCCACTTCGAGCGTGATAGCTCATGCCGTTTGTGCAAAGCCCATCTTCTTCACTTTGTGCGGGGACAACAATCCCACCAGGACACATGCAAAATGTATAAACTGTTCTGCCATTTTCAAGATGATGAAAAAGTTTATAGTCAGCTGGTGGCAAAAACTTATCATTTTCTTTGCCGAATTGCGACATGTTAATGTCTGTTTGTTTGTGTTCAATTCGATATCCAACTGAAAATGGTTTTTGTTTAAATTCAAGTCCCATTTCATAAAGTGTCAAAAATGTTTCTCTCGCACTATATCCAAGAGCAAGCACAAGATTTTTGCATTCAAATTTTTGCAACTTTCCATTGCCTTCATAGTAAACTTTAATTGTATTTGCACTTTTTTCAAAACTGATAAACTTGCTTTCGAACAAAACTTTTGCACCAAGATTTTCCAATTCGTGACGCATATTAACAATAACTTTTTTCAAGCAATCAGTTCCAATGTGTGGTTTTGCATCAAACAAAATATCTTCAGGAGCGCCATTTCTGTAAAATGTTTCAAGAACGGTTTTAATGTGCGGACTGTTCGTTCCAGTGTTAAGTTTTCCATCTGAAAAAGTTCCTGCCCCACCTTCACCAAATTGAATGTTGCTATTTTTGTTGAACACTCCATTTTTTAAAAGATTTTCAACATCTTTTTCTCTTTCTTCAATCTTTTTCCCACGTTCAAGCAAAACAACACTTTCACCAGCACGTGCAAGTGTGAGAGCACAAAAAAGTCCGCTTGGACCACTTCCAACGACAACAGTTGTTTGTGGATTTTTTATTTTTAAAACATCTTCTTTTGCTTCTTGAATTTCTTGAACTCTGCAATTTGGATAAATTTTCACGCCATCTTTAACTTCAACATCAAAATTGAATTTATAAATAATGTGCGACTTTTTTCTTGCATCAATCGCTCGTCTTGAAATATTATAAGAAACAATATCACTTGTTTTAATTCCAAGATTGTTTGCAACACAAAAAAGGTGTTTTTTATTGTCAAAAGCATCTTCTTTTTCTATTGAAATTTCAAACAATCTATACTTCATTTTTTCTTATTTTTTCTCTCGAAACTGATTTTGTCTTTCTTAAAATTGCCTTATATGAAGCAAAAACAGCAACAGCTGTCAAAACTCCAAGAATGCTTCCAACAAGAACATCGGTTGGATAATGCACACACAAAAATATTCTTGAAAAAGCAATCAAAAAACTTAAAACATAAACTGGAGCACCCTTCTTTTTATAGAAAAGAGTGATCATTGTTGCGGCATTAAAAGCAACATAGCTGTGTCCTGACGGCATGCTGAAACCACTTGGTCTCTTCATTGAAATTGATGTTAAAAAGTCAGCAATGTCAGTGTTCACAGCAAAAGGACGTGGCCTTGCTATAATATTTTTTAAAACAAAGTCATTAATGCAAAAACCAATCAAAAGTGAAACAAGCAAAACAATTCCGCTTGTTCTGGTTTTCTTGAAACACAAAAAAGCAATTCCAATCACGATCCAAACAATTCCCGCTTCGCCAAGAAATGTAATGCACTTAAAAAGCGTGTTCAAAAAATTTGATCCATGCCAATGCTCATTAATATAAATAAGTCCTTCCATATCCTACCAACGATTTACAACTCTTTCAGCAAATCCGAGTTGATTTTCAATTTCAATTTCTTCACCGCTGTCAAGTTTAAGTTTTCCAGAATATCTTCCGAAAACTTGATGCGGAATGAAGGCAATAACAAGTGCATTAAATGGACAATAACGATCAACAATCGGTTCGAACATGAGCTCAAGATTTCCATCGTCTGAATAAAATGTCCAAGCACCAAGATAATCTCTTTTTTTGTTTTTACGTTGAATGTTGATTGAGACATTTCCAAGCTTATATGCTTTTTTGTTCACAAAGAACATATTTTCAGTTGCTTTTGTATTGTCTCCTAGAGCTTTTCCAAGGTTAAAGCCAACAACTTTTCCACCATGAATTGCACAGTTCATACTTGCCCAATACCATTTTGTGTGATATGGCAAAACACCACGTCCCCAGTCAAGAGTTGCAAATGTTCCATATTTATCAAACTCATATTTCTTGCCATGGAAGGTAAAAACACCTTCAGCACTCATGCAGTTGATTTTTTGATTGAAATAAAAATGTCTTGGATTTTTAAAAGGAGTCACTTTAACCATGCTTTCATCTGGTTCGGCAGATAAAACAACATCAAAATCAAGGTCTGCGCCATAGTCTTTGAAAAAGTTTTTATAGCTTCCAAATAAGTGACGCTTTCCACCCTCAACTTCAAAAGTGAATTCGGCATCTTTAGTTTTATAATAGCTCTTTCCACCAGTGCTTGAAAGTGGAAGTTCTGGTTTAGTTTTTGGGAAAAGCGCAAGTGATGTTTTGTCATAGTGTTTGCCAGTATGAAAATCTATAACTGAAGCAGACAACACACCTGCAAATGAAAGGTCTGAAATTGTAAGACAAAGGGCAAAATGAGAATCAGCAACATAATAATAGTCCCACTCTTTCAAACGACGTTTGTTTTTAACATTTTCCCTGTTATAGTTCACAATCATTTTTGTGCAATATCCATCACAATTCAATTTTCCGTCTTTTGTTAGAAGGTCGGTTTTTTCTTCAATCATCTTTTGCATAAAAGTTTCCCCTTTTATATCTTGTTAAAACTAATATAACACATTTTCATGTTCCATGAAAACTTTTTAAACCACTTTTCACGATTTTTTTGCCAAAAACATAGCATAAACCGAGGTGAAAAAATGAAAATAGCAATTGTTGGTGCAACCGGACTTGTAGGAAGAAAAATTATAGAGCAACTTAACGGCAAAGGTCACGAGCTTTTTTGCTATGCTTCAAAACGGTCGAAAGGCAAAGAAATTTGCGGACACAAAATCATTCCACTGAGCATTTTAAGTGTTAAAAAAGTGGACTATGCCATTTTTTCCGCAGGAAGTGAAATAAGCAAAAAATATGCACAAAAATTCATCAATAAAGGAGCAACCGTGATTGACAATTCAAGTGCATTTCGAAGAATTGACAATGTTCCACTTGTTGTTCCCGAAATTAATGGCGAAAAAGCATCATCTTCAAAATTGATTGCAAATCCTAATTGCTCAACAATTCAAGTTGTTTTGGTTCTATATTATCTTTCAAAAATTGCAAAAATAAAGAGAGTTATTGTTTCAACCTATCAATCAGCAAGCGGTGCTGGTGAAAAAGGAATATATGATCTTGAAAATAAAACAACTTTAAAAATTCCACAAATTCTTTGTGACGACCTTGTTCCACAAATTGGAAATTTTCTTGACAACGGATATAGCGAAGAAGAAGACAAAATCATGTTCGAAACACAAAAAATCCTGGGCGAAAATATAAAAATATCCGCAACTGCCGTTCGAGTTCCAATTCATTTTTGCCATGGTGCAAGTGTGAATGTCGAATTTGAAGAGAACATAAATTTAAAAACAATTTGTGAAAAACTTGAAAATTCAAACGGCATTGTTCTGCTTGACAACCCCATTTCTAGCACCTATCCCCTTTGCAATATTGCAAAGCAAACAACAAAAGTATATGTTGGGAGAATTCGCCGAGATTTTTCGGTTGAAAACGGCATTAATTTTTGGGTTGTTGCAGACAATCTTTATAAAGGTGCAAGCACAAACGCAATTCAAATCATGAACATTTTAAGCAAGGAGAAAGCAAAATGAAAATAGGAATTGTTGGCTATGGCAACCTTGGAAAAGCAGTCGAAAAACTTGCAAGCACAAACAATAATTTTGAGATTGTTGGAATTTTTTCACGAAGAAAAATTTCAGCATCTTCGCCAGTTTTCAACATTTCAGAAGCACCAAAATTTAAAGGTAAAATAGACGTTATGTTAATGTGTGGTGGAAGCGAAAAAGATCTTATGATTCAAACCCCTCTTTTTGCAAAAAACTTTAACACAATTGACACATTTGATACACATCAAAAAACATTAAAACACTTTCAAAATGTCAATAAAACCTGTCAAATACATCAAACTTCAAGCATCATTTGTTGTGGTTGGGATCCGGGGCTGTTCTCAGTTTTAAGGGTTCTTTTTAGCCACATTTTTGAAAATGTGAACTGCTTTTACGGTAAAGGAATAAGTCTTGGGCACACAAATGCACTGAAACGAATTAAAGGCATTATTGATGCAAAGCAATATACAATTGAAAACAAAATGGCAGTTCGCCAAGCACAAAAAAACAAACCTATCACAGTTTTAAAACATATTCGAAAATGTTTTGTTGTCACAAATAACAATCATAAAGAAATCAAAAACAAAATTTTTTCTACTCCAAACTATTTCAAGGGTGAAAAAACAATTGTGAAATTTATAAGTCAAAAATCACTTGTCAAAAAACACTCTTCACTTTCACACAAAGGGCACATTGTTTGCAAAAGCAAAACAAGTTCTCTTGAACTTTTCCTTTCAATGCAAAGCAACCCCGAATTCACCGCAAACATCATGCTTTGCTATGCGACTGCACTTTCAAAAATTGTTAAAGCTAAAGTTTTTAAAGCCTTCACCCCAATGCAAATTCCCGTTTCATGGCTATTTGAAGAACCAATAAATAAACTAATTTCAACTTTTTGCTAAATAAGCAAAATAAAAAGCCACCGTTTTTGGTGACTTTTATTTTTATAAAACTCTAAATGATTTTTGCAAATCGCTGTCTTTAACAGTTTCACCATTAAAAGCAAGAACATAGTTTGCAGAATCAAATGAAACATTAAGTGCAAGAATATATTCGCCTGCCCCGTCAATTTGTTCAACTTTTTCATATGTTTGACCAACACGTTTATAAAGCACAACACTGCTTGAAAGTGAAATGCTATCTGCAACAATTTCAGCAGTTGCTGTCATTCCCTCACTGAATGTTTGACCATCTGGAACAGAAAATGAAATGTTGACATTTTCTTTTGCCTTTTCTATTTTGTAAACAAGCGAAAGAACTTGCATAACATCGGAACCAACAAATGCATAGTTATCAGAAATTGTTTTGTTTTTTGGCGAAACTATCAATGTGTAAAAACCAGCTGAAATATTGTTTGATGTGTCGCTTAACGAAAACAAATTTTCATCATAATTTTCAAGTTCAATTTGTGGTGCCGAACCCGTATAAACAAAAGTTTCATTTTTCAAAGTTGGACGAGCAACTTGTTTTTTTGAAATTTGATAGTCAATATTTTGAATTGTTTTATTGTTTTCAAAAACAAAACTTCCAGAAAATTCATTTTTAAAGCCAACAACAACCTGATAAACTCCTGCTGAAACGTTGTTTGAAATATCTGAAATTGTCATGAATTCGGAAATGAAATTTGAAAGATTTGGTGCGATTGCTTGTCCAGAATATTCATATGTTCCAGAATCTTTAAGAGTTACAGTTTCAAGAGTTTTTGGCAAAATTTCATAGTCATATGTTAAAATTTCTTGATCATCAGCAAAACAATAGTTCTCATTTGAAATCGAAACTGTTGCAGAATATTTTCCAGCTGTTTTTTGCCTGTTTCCTGAAATTTGATAAATCCCATTTGCAACATTTTCAAAAGTCAATGTGTGCTCTTTAAGGTTATAATTCTCATCATAATCAACAGTGAAAGTGCTTGTTCCCGAAACTCTCGGAGATGCAACAACTTTCTTTCGAATTGTCCAAACAAATTCGATTGATGCCGTTTTGTTTGAAAGAGTGTTCCAAACATAGCCATATTTAAGATTGATTTTTGTTTTATAGGTTCCCGCATCAATTGCTGAAACAACTGAAGAAGCACTGTCTTCAACAACCATTGCAGAAGTATCAAATTGTGGCAAGCTTTCAAGATATGTTTTAATGTTAATTTCATTTTGATCATATTCAGTTTCAAAAACTGTGAAAGTTGGTTTTTCAATTTCTTTTTCATAAACCGTCAAGGTCATTGCAGTTTTATAGTCACCTTTATCGTTTGAAAAATATATCTTATAATCACCAATTGTCAATCTCTTTCCATTTACTGACGAAGCATCAAGATTATAATTTTTGGTTTTTTGTTTGAGTCCACGTTTGTTCACACGATAAACTTTAAAATCGCTTTTTGTGAAGTTTACAGTTTTTCCATATTCAACCATGATTGAAGAAGAAAATGCATCAAAAGAATATTCACTTGAAACATATGAAACCGAAAAACTTGCAAACTCTCCAATTTCACATGCTGAAAAAATGCACATGCTGCACATTAAAATTGAAAATGTGAAAATGAATTTAAAAACCTTCTTCATCTTTTGCCCTACTTCTATTATGTAAAATTATAGTTATAATAATTTATCTCGTCAAACTTTTTAAAGCAACAATTCAATTTCAAGCAAAAGAAAAAGCGAAGAATTTTCTTCGCTTTAAACTTTTTAGCCCTGAAGTCCACGAGATTGACGATCCATATCTTCAACAACAATGTCAAAAATTTCGCCAAGTGAACGACAATATTCCAAAACTTTCCATGGTTCATTTGTGTGGAAATGAATTTTGATAAGTTCTTTATCTCCAACAGCAAGCAAACAATCTCCATCAAAGTTTTTTGTGAAATATTCACGAATTTTGTCTTCATCAAGGTCTTTGCCTTCGATTAAAAGTTGGGTATCATAACGATATTCAATTTCTTCATCTTCGTCCATATTGTTTCTCCTTTTACGTTTTCATTATACTCCACCCTTTTTTGTCATTGCAAACAATTTAACATTTTAAGTGAAATATTTTTCATTTTAGAAAAAACAATACCCAACAATAAAAATAAAAACACCGAACAACCGGTGCTTTTATTTTTATTCTTTTTTCACATTTGAAACAAGCTTGATTTTTCTTTTTGTTTCAAGCAACTTTTCATCGTTTAAATTTAAAATATTTTGTATTGTTCTTTCTTGGTTAAAGTTTAAAGAAAATTTTGCAAGATCTCGATAAATTTCGTTTTGATCGTTGTTTTTTGAAAACACAAATGAATAGTCGCCTGTAACATCTTCAAACAAATAGTTTTGAACAACACAACCAGCTTCACTAAGCGACCAGTCAATTCCAAGATAGAAATTCTCTGGCAAAATGCAAAGCTGAACTTGTCTTCCCAAAATCAACTTATATTGTTCAGTTGTAGGTTCGCCAACTGCATCTTCCGGTTTAAAGTTTTCAGTGCAAAAACCTCGTAAATCCCAGAATATTGCATTTGGAGCAAGTTCTCGGAACAGTTGTTCGTTTTCGTCAAAAAATACCGCATCCCATGTGTTTGAAATTCCAAATGCATATTCTTGAACATATATTGCAACAATAAGCGAACAATTGCTACAATTAATATAACTTGCATTTGGACCTTCAGGGTTCAGCTCAACAATATAAATTTGGATTGGTAAGTGCGATGTGTTTAAACATTCAACCAAAGTATAATCTTGAAATGATGAATAGTTGTAATCTGAAATTATAACAAATCCATCAATAGACTCAAGCGTATAATTATTGTTATATCGCTTAATATCTTCTGAAACTTCATTAACAAGAGGACTTCCCGTTTCTTCCCAACTTATATAACATGGGCTGTTACTTGATCCCCCACCACTTGGCTGATTTTGCTCTTCCCACTTTGCATAGAATTTGCAATTTGTTGTGAAAACCGAATCAAGCGAGAGTTTTGTTCCAACAAAAGATTTGTTTTGATACCACCCAGAAAACATATATCCCGACTTTGTTGGATATGGGAAAACAAAGCCCGAATCGTGCAACGAAACATTATAATATGCTGTTGCACTTGTTGTGTTACAAGTTCCACCATTTGCATCAAAAGTCAGTGTCAACTGTGTCGCATAAGTCTTGCTTGCAGTTGTGTTTGCCGGAACCTTTGTAACAATCGCTCCGGTTTCAACATTGTAAAGGGTTGAGCCGGTTACGATTAAAATTGCAGTTGTATTATTATATGGAGTTTTTAGCGCCTTTAATTTCCCAGTAGAACCAAAATCAAGCATACTGTCGTATGTTGCAACATTTGTCATATTAAAATTACTTAAGTTCAAACTTGTTAATCCACTGCATTGTAAAAACATGTGTTTCATGTTTGTTACGTTTGTTGTATTAAAATTGCTTACATTTAAACTTGTTAATGATCCACAGCCATAAAACATAGAATTCATGTTTGTTACTTTTGATGTGTCAAAATTACTTAAATTTAAATTTGTTAATAAAGAACATTCAGAAAACATAGAATTCATGTTTGTTACGTTTGTTGTATTAAAACCACTTACATTTAAACTTGTTAATGATTTACAGCCATGAAACATGTGTTCCATATCTGTAACTTTTGATGTGTTAAAATTGCTTACATCTAAATTTGTTAATGATTCACATCTAGAAAATATATATCTCATGGATGTTACATTTGTTGTGTTAAAATTACTTACATCCAGGCTTTTCAACTTTAAACATCCGTTAAACATACTACCCATATATGTAACTTTTGATGTGTTAAAATTGCTTACATCTAAATTTGTTAACACACTACAATTATTAAACATTCCATCCATTCTAACTACATTTGATGTGTCAAAATTGCTTACATCTAGACTTGTTAAACTTTCACACTGTTTGAACATGGAATTCATATTTATTACTTTTGTTGTGTTAAAGTTGCTTAAATTAAGGCTTGTTAAGTTATTACAGCCAGCAAACATACAATACATATTTGTAACTTTTGTTGTGTTAAAATTGCTTAAATTAAGGCTTGTTAAGTTATTACAGCCAGCAAACATACTATACATGTTTGTAACATTTGAGGTGCTAAAAGCTGAAAAATTTATTGATGTTAAAGCACTTAAATTTATAAATAAATCCTTTGAACTATATGGAGCCTTTATATTTTTCCCAACAAACGCAATTTCTGTTGCAGTTGTGCCTTGATAAACTGGAAGACCGGTTGAAAGTGTTCCAATTTTTGTGAAACCTGTTGGGACATTTTTCACAAACTGTATGCCTGTCAAATTTGTTGGTGTTACGGTTGTTGTCATATAGGTTGTTGAAGCAACTTGAGTTTTCCAGTCTGATGGAAAGTCATATTCCTTCACTGGTTCTTGCAATAAAACTGTCCAATTTCCGCTTGAATTTTTCTCTGAAACAATTTCAAAAGTATTTGTGTTATAACCTGAAATGTTAAGTTTTGTTAAATCAGGTTCGGTTGAAGAACCCACAAGTGTTAAAATTGTTCCGGCGGTTCTTGTGTTTGAAAGATTGATTGTATAGTTTGGTGTTGTGCCAGCATAGTTTTGAACCGTTATTGTTGCACTGTCGCCAAGAGTGATTGTTCTCGCAATGTTGCAAGCCATTTTTGTTTTTATGTTTGCTGACGAATAAATATTATCATAAACATTTCCGCCATACAAATTCATTGTGCCGGTGTTATAAATTCCATAACCCGATGAAGAAGAACCACTTGTTCCAACTCTTCCCCCAGTCATTGTAAAGGTTCCGGCATTATAAATGTTGTTGCCATTTGCGGTAGCGATGTTGCCATAAATTGCTCCACCATTCATGTTGAATGTTCCACCATTTGCAATGTATACCCCGCCACCATTTGTTGCAGAAGAACCACTTATCGTTGCATTAAAATTTAAGGTTGTGTCGCTTCCAACAAAAAAGCCACCACCATTCTTATCTGCAAAAACATTTCCCGCCAAATTTACAAACGAAAAAATTCCAATCAGCAAAAGACTGATGACTGGCATCAAAAGCACAAATAGCAATTGTTTAATTTTCGTTTTTCTCAAAAGATTCACCTATTTAGTTTTTAATAATTCAATAATATAATACTCATCATTTAGAAACCCTGTCAAGCAAAAAACTCCCGTTTAAAATTTTTAATTTTATTGTTAATTTTTTTTCAACTTTCCACACAAAAAAAACCACCCCAAGATGGAGTGGTTTTTTTATTTTAATAATCTTCCAAAAAGTCATGGCGAACATTGTTTTTATCTTTATAGGCAACAATAGTTGAAAGATTAACATTTTCAACACTTTTAAAAATGTTCGCATCAACTTGTTTATCACTCTTTTTTAGTTCTTTAATAAGATTTTTAACGAATTTTCGTTTTGATGCTGTTTCTTTTTGATCGCCATAGTTTTGTTCGGTGAACTTGCAAGCACATTGCAAAAAGTCAAGGTTGTTATAGTCACGCCACTTGATAATGTCTTCTTCACGGACAAGATAAAGTGGGCGGATAAGTTCCATTCCTTCAAAGTTTGTGCTGTGAAGTTTTGGCATCATTGTTTGAACTTGCCCGCCATAGAGCATGCCCATCAGAATTGTTTCAATAACATCGTCAAAATGGTGGCCAAGTGCAATTTTATTGCAACCAAGATTTTTTGCAAAATTATAAAGGTGTCCACGACGCATTCTTGCACAAAGATAGCAAGGTGATTTTTCAATGTTCACAACATTTTCAAAAATATCAGTTTCAAAAATTTTGATTGGAATTCCAAGTTTTTTTGCATTGTCTTCAATTTTTTTGCGATTTGCCTTATTATATCCTGGGTCCATCACAATAAATTCAAGTTCAAAATCAAACTTATTGTGACGTTTGATTTCTTGAAAACATTTTGCAAGAAGCATGCTGTCCTTTCCTCCAGAAATGCAAACGGCAATTTTGTCGCCTGGTTGAATCATCTCATAGGTATTAAGAGCTTTTGCGAACTTTGAAAAAATTGAACTGTGGAATTTTTTTCGAATGCTTTCTTCACACTTTTCTTGTGCGGTTTTCTGTTGTATTTCTTCCATCTTAGTTCTCCCTAAGGGCAATTACAGGGTCTTTCTTTGCTGCAGCCCTTGCAGGAATAAGTCCCGCAATCCAAGTAAGGAAAATGCTGATCAAGACCAAAATCACCGCCCCAAGAACTGGAAGCGAAGCAATTGCTCCAAGACCAGTATAGTGGTTTAAAACAATGTTGATTGGAATTGTCAAAATAAGAGAAATCAAAATTCCGAATACACCACTTGTAAGCCCAATGATAAAGTTTTCAGCGGTGAACACTCTTTTAACATCACGTTTTGAAGCACCAACACTTCTTAAAACCCCAATTTCTTTTGTTCTTTCGATAACTGAAATATAGGTGATGATTCCAATCATGATGCTTGAAACGATAAGCGAAACACCAACGAATGCAATCAAAATATAAGTGATCGCTGAAATGATTGTTGAAACAGTGCTCATAATTTCGCCAACCATGTCTGAATATGAAATTTCATCACCATTTTCCGCAGTCTTGTTATATTTTTCAATGAATGCTTTCACATTGTCTTTGCTTTTAAAGGTGTTAACATAAATTAAAATTGAATCTGGAACATCAAGTTTTGTTTCTCCAATTTTTCCTTCAGCAACCGCACGGCTGTTGTTTGTATATTCAACCATGCTTTCGGTGAGAAGATGTGAATATACAAGCCCACTTGAAATTGATCCGACTCTTGTTGACTCTTTCTGGCGAACAATTCCAGCGATTTCAATTTCGTTTGTGCAATTCATGGTTGCCTGTGCATAATATTGGTTATATTTTGTTTGGTTATAAAGTGGATTTGGATTATTATTGATTTTTTCAAGGTTAAACATTCTAAAATCAACAAATCCTGCTTCTGGGTCGTCAACATAATAATCAGCATCAACAAGAACTTTATATTTCTTTCCAATGATGCTTTCATATGAAATTGCAGAAACATATTCTTGATTTTTCACCAAAGCCTGCATGCTGCGATTCATTTCTTCTTCTGAAATGAGCCCCAAAGCATATAGAATATAGTCGTCAAGTTCGTTGTTTTTATCAAGAACTAAAATTGCCTGGTTTTTGCTTTGAATAAACGAACCAGCAATAAGTTCATATTGAGTTTTTAAAAGCTCATCATTATTGAGCATTTCACTGATAACATTCATGCTTGTAAACACTTGTGACGAAGCCATGCTTGAAACAGAGCCTGAACCACTGAAACCAAGAATTGCAAACACAAGACTCAAAACCTTGTCACTTGTAAGTTCGGCTCTGCCAGTGTTTTTCAAACTTGTTGTAATGTCGGCAAGTTCTTTATATCCTTCCATAAAGAGATATGAAGTGTTTTCGGTTGTGGTGATGATAACTCCTCCGTCCGCAGTCTGTTGAATTTCAACATTAGACTTTTCAGCAAAGAAATAAAGAGCATATTTGATTATCATTTGCATAAGTGCTGGGCTGTTTGGCTGAACTGGGTTTCCAGATTCTGAATAAAAGCTCATTCCAATGTCATAGGTATATTGAATCGCACTTACGTGGTCTTTAATATCGTCATAGTTGTCATTCAAATATTTATAAAACTTTTCAAGGTTGTTGGTGCTAAGGTTTTGACCAACGTTGTTCATCATTGATGAAATGCTGTCTTTTGGATAGACATTTGTTTTGTCGTGATCAACCTTTTTGTCATCATCTCCACCAAGGAACATTTGCATGATGATTGATGAAAAGTCAATGTTTTTTGCTTCAACCGTAATTGGATAGGTTGAAAGTGTGTCTTCTTGCGATCTTGAAATATAGGTTGAAAAGCCACTTGAAATTGCAAGCACAAGTGCAATGCCGATGATTCCGATTGAGCCCGCAAAAGCAACAAGAAGAGTTCTTCCCTTCTTTGTCAAAAGGTTTTTTAAGCTGAGAGCCAAAGCAGTAAAGAAATTCATTTTTGTTTTCTTTGGTTTAAACTTTTTGTCTTTGCTTTGCTCTTCTAAAAGCTCATTTTCTTGTTTTTCTTTTTCAATTTCCTGTTCTCTTTCTTTGTCTGAAAGTGGCATTGTATCACCTTCAACTTGTCCGTCAAACAAGCGAATTATTCTTGTTGAATATTTTTCAGCAAGCTCTGGGTTGTGGGTCACCATAATGATAAGTCGGTCTTTAGAAATTTCTTTCAAAAGTTCCATAATTTGCACACTTGTAACCGAGTCAAGAGCTCCGGTTGGCTCGTCAGCAAGAATAATTTCCGGATCATTTACAAGTGCACGTGCAATTGCAACTCTTTGCATTTGTCCACCAGAAAGTTGGCTTGGACGGTTTTTGATTTTGTCACCAAGTCCAACCTTTTTTAAAACTTCAATTGCTCTTTGCTCTCTTTCCTTTCTGCTTACACCTGAAAGTGTTAAAGCAAGCTCAACGTTTTCAAGAACAGTTTGATGTGGAATCAGGTTATAACTTTGAAAAACAAAACCAACACGATGATTTCTATAGTTGTCCCAATCTTTATCTTTAAAGTCTTTTGTTGACTTTCCGTTTATGATAAGGTCACCAGTTGTATAGCGGTCAAGCCCGCCAACAATGTTTAAGAGTGTGGTTTTTCCGCAGCCAGATGGGCCAAGAATTGAAACAAATTCGCTGTTTCTAAATTCCATGTCAACTTCGCGCAGGGCATGAACCTTTTGGTCGGCAACTTCATAAACTTTTGTAATTTTCTCAAGCCGAAGCATGTTTTATCTCCTTTATTAGTATTTCATTTTTTGCACGAATATTATATTCAAAAATATATATTTTTGTCAACGTCATTTTAATTTAGAAATGAACAAATTTCACCAATATTATTCACATTGTTTGACAAACACCAAAAAACAAATTAACATTTACCCATAAAGCAAAGGAGAATTGGACATGAATAAATATATTTTCGCGTCTGGCAACGCAAACAAAGTTAAAGAAGTAAACGAGATGATTAGAAAATATCATCAAGATGCTGTTGTAATCTCGCTTAAAGACATTGGATTTTCTGGCGATATTGAAGAAAATGGAACAACATTTTTAGAAAATGCAACAATCAAAGCAAATGCTGTCAAAGACTTTTTAAACAAAACTCACACTTTTCAAGAGTTTTCAATTCTTGCAGATGACAGTGGACTTTGCGTTGATTCTCTTAATGGCGAGCCAGGAATTTATTCTGCACGTTATGGCGGAGACCACAACATCGAACTAAACCGCAAAACACTTTTAAAAAATCTTGAAAACAAAACCGATAGAAGTGCGCACTTTTTCTGTTCAATGGTTTTGATTTTTCCAGACGGAACTCTTATTTCAAGTGAAGGCAAAACTTTTGGCGAAATTTTGAAAGAAAAAACTGGCGACAGCGGTTTTTGCTATGACCCATATTTCTATTCTTTCGACCTTAAAAAGAGCTTTGGGCTTGCAACCGACGAAGAAAAAAACTCGGTTTCACACAGAGCACGAGCCATTGCCTCTCTCATGCAAAAAGAAAACGAATACTATTCTGAAAACGAGAAATAAAAAACATATATCGCAAAAAAATACTTAATTTTAGAACAACACAACACCCTTATAAAGCAATAGACTATAATTGCATTTTTGTAAAATATGGAGAAAATATTATGAGTGATTCCATTTATGATTTAGAATTTATAAAAACCGAATATAATTCTGATTTACTTGTCAGTGAATACTTACGAAAACATCGCCAAGAAGGATTAAAACAAAGTGAAATAAAAATTTTTGAACATTATATTGAGAAAAATAACAAAGTCCTTGATATAGGTTGCGGTGTTGGAAGAATAAGTTTTGGATTATACAAAATGGGATATAAAAATGTTTGTGGATGCGACATTGCCCCGAACATGATAAAATATGCAAAAAAAGAAAACAAAATACAAAATACAAACATCAAATTTTTCGTTCATGATATTTGTAGCAAATATACGAAAAAAGATAAATTTGATGTTGCAATCTTTTCATTTAATGGTCTCATGTGTATTCCAAAATACCAAAACAGATTAAACGCTGTCCATAATATACATGATATGCTCAACGATAACGGACTTTTTATATTTACATGCCATGATCGTGAAAAAATCCCTAGCATGGCTGAATTTTTCAAAGAAGAAAAAGGCAGATGGGACAATAATACTCAACAAGAAAACCTTATTGATTTTGGTGATGTGGAATATCCAGATAAATTCGCAAGTTTTTTGCATATACCAAATCAATCAGAAATAATGACAATGCTTTCTAACTGTAAATTTGATTTAGTAAACATCATTGAAAAGTATAAAATTACCGATAAAGAACATCAAGAAAAAGAAAAAACAGAAAACTACTTCTATTACATTGCAAGGAAAAGAAATTCATGAAAGATTTTTACGAACTCAAAAATGGATTAAGAGTATATTTAAAAAATATAAACAATCAATATTCTGTAAATATACTTGTTAACATAGAATGCGGGGCATTTTACCCACAAACCCAACCAGTTGGAATGGCTCACATGTTGGAGCACAACATTTTTTCTGAATCAAAAGGTGAAAAAACTTTAGATGAAAAATTAGGAGAACTTGGAACATTTGCAGAGGCAAATACATACGATTTCTATACTAGTTACAATATTCATACATTCAAAGAACAAACAAGAGTTTGCCTAGAATTATTGTTAAACAAATTATTCAACGCAAAATTTGACGAAAGTTTTTTCAAAAATGAAAAAAAAATTATTTATCAAGAATATTTAAAACAGAGAAACAACATCATGCCTGCGAACTCTTTCAGTGCTTCCGAAAAATTCTATAGTGGCTCCTTTATATCCAACTCGGGATACGGCATTGGAACAAAAACTCAAATTAATGCAATCAATTTTGATGACATGATTAATTTTTATAACACATATTATACAATGGATCATTCTTCTATTGTTATTGTTGGAAATTTTGATAAAAGAAAAATTCTAAAAATTATAAAAAGATTTACATACGGAATTGATAATGTAAAGAAAAAACATAACCAATACACAATTCAAAATTTAGATTTTTCAAAATCAAACTCTTTAGAAATTGTACACTCAAAAAAAACACTACTCTCATCTTGTGTAGAATTGATGTTTAGTGGCACAAATGAGCTGGACGAAAACAAGTGGTCATATGAAGTTTTAACAAATATGCTTTGTGGATTATCCACTTCATCTATTATAAAAAAGAGATTGAGAAAAGAACTCGGTATCGTTTATAATAGCGACGCATCTACAGATACATCAATATGTTACAATGATTGTGGGACATTAAGCATTAGATATTTTGTAGACAATAACAAAATAAATCAATCAATTTTAGAGTGCTTCAAATGTTTACAAGAAATTAAAGAAAATAAATATGAAGATATATTTAATTATTCAAGACAATGTGTCATCACCAATTTACTGATAAAATATGAAAACATAGAAAACTTCAGCCTAGCTCATGCAAATGAACTCATGTTTAATCAAGAATATTTTAACACAAAAAAAGTCATAAAAAAAATTTCACAAACCACTTATAGTGATATTGTGAAATGTGTTGATCACATGTTAAGCCACAAAATTATTTTAGCCATAACAGGTTCAGACTTTAATGAAAAAGATTTAAGAAATTCTTTAAAAGATTATATCATTTAATAACTTCTTGAGCATTTTTATATATGCTTTATATTTTTTTATTGATATTATTCCCCCATTCTCACTATGACATCGATTTTCAGAAAAATCACACGTCACACAAAAACTAAAACTTTTTACATTCTTTGTTTGAAGAAAATTGGACTCATCATTCATACTTTGATAAGGTTGTATATATGCAACCTTTTTATTTTTAATTTTATTCAAACCATAATAATCGTTTTCAATCGTTGCAACATGAGTATAGTGACAATAAGGGGTTACATCAAGACATACATTAAATAAAAAATTATTATTTTTTAATAACGAAACATTTATAATTGTACTGTTATTTAACTCCTCATTATCTGTGAAAATGTATATTATTTGTTTTTGTTTCAAATTTCGAATGCAATCCAACATTGCATAGTTAGTTAAAGAATTGTCAAACGTCCCGCGCAAGAACTCATTATCAATGTTGCAAAAACAATTATTATAAACATTATCAATGTGAGAAGAAAGAGAAATAAATTTTTTCTGATTATCAAAAAATTTATTTGTTACCAAAATATATCCATTTTCAACTGATATATTATATTCACTTTTATCAATTTCATTAATGATACTAGAAATTTTGAAATTATCTTGACCATTAATTAATGTTCCTGATGGACATTTTGTTGTTAAATTTTTAATTAATTCATAATTCATCTTGATTTACATACTCTTTAACAATGCTGTCTATAACAAATTTCCATTTATCGCATTGATTCTTTCTTAATTTCAATCCCATAAAAGGACAACCACCTAAACATAATGGCAAATATTTACATTTTCTGCACGTTTTTGAAGCAAAAGGATCCCATAAAATGTATCTTCTCTCATTGTAACGTTGCTGGTCAGTTCTTTCATCCTCACCCAATTTGCCTATAACTTTAGTAGCATCACCGATTTCATTCCAGCATTTATACAGGTTTAATTCATGATCAATATTATAAGCAAATTTTTTCTCAGCATCACAATATATAGATATTGACTCCGGAATATGCTTTATTTTATTTTGTTCAAAATTGTATTTTTTCAATTCTTTTTCATAGTTTAAGATTATTTTTGAGAAATTTTGTTTAGTTAAACATGTGCATGATATTGCTTTACAATTTTCTGTATAATCTAAAATATGCCCGAAATCAAACCTAACTTTATTTAAACCTTTTTGATCAAAATCTTTAAATAAAGCACTTATTTTATTTTCATTTGTTTTGTCAATATTAATTCTTATTGTAATTTTTATGTCATAATTTTGAAGTATTTTTATATTTTCACAAATTTTTTCATAGGTTCCAACATTTCCCTCAAGAACCCTACGTGTATCATGTATTTCTTTTGGTCCATCAATGGTTACTTGTATACCAGATATTTTATACTCTACAAATTTTTTTGCAATCTCATCATCAATCAAATAAGCATTGGAAATTATATATGCAGTATAAGGAATATTATATTCCTCACATATCTTTAAAAATTCTTTTGAAAGATTTTCAATAACATCAAAAGCCATTAATGGCTCTCCGCCAAACCACAATACATCCATTGATTTACAAGTTTTTATATTGTTTCTTACAAATTCAACGAGCCTTTTTTGATTTTCCTCTGTCATCTTGCCATGCTTTCGAGATTCAAAGCAATAAGGACATCGAAAAATACAATCCATTGTAGGACAAATCGTTAAAGACAAATTCAAATTATCGAATTGCATGCATTTATAATTGTATTTCATAATATCAAGTTCGTCATCTTCATCAATAACCATTCCTTGATCTTTCAAACTTAAGATAACTTCTGACATTTTATTTTCTTTAATATTCTTCATTGCTTTCTTGTATTCAACTGGATTAAGTTCAATGATAGAATTATTTAATGTGTTATATATGATAAAATTTTCATTATTTTTTGTTATTATATTGAATTTTGATTGAATCATAAAATATCCTCATTTATAAAGATAAAGATTGGAAATGTCGGGTGTACATTTCCAATCTTCATAATTAGTTAGCTTTGCAGCGTTGATTTGAGCAGTGACAACTTGTCGATCTTTCTTTATCTTTTTGTTCAAAATGTTTTGTGTTTGTTGTTTTAAGTAAAACTCTCATAGTACACCTCCAAAAGATAGGATAGGCATCACACCCATTTTTGCCAATCTTGTTGAATCTCTCTTCAACAAGTATATTTTATCACTAAATACAATATATGTCAACATTGTATCAGATCAAATCTTGACAACTCAAACTCCTTAGATTATACTATCAATGTAATAGGAGGTGTTTTATGTTAGAAGTAAGAAATTTATCTGTTTCCACACTTTCTGGAAGAAAAATTTTAGAGAATGTTAACTTCATTGCCAATGATGGTGATAAAATTGCAATTATCGGTGAAGAAGGCAACGGCAAAACAACTTTGCTGAAAGCAATAGTAAATAAAAACGCATTGACAAAATCTTTTATTGTAAGCGGAACTATTAAAACAGACTCTGACAATATTGGATATCTTGAACAAATTCTTGATCCCGCTTGGAACAATTTAACAGCACTAGATTATATTTTGCAACAATCACCAGATTCTGAACCTGATTATGAAATTTACAACGAATTTGGAACCATATCTCAACTTGCAAGTCAATTTGGTTTAAAAGAAGATTTTTTTGATGGAGTTCAAAAAATAGGAACCTTGTCTGGTGGTGAAAAAGTTAAACTCCAACTTGTAAAATTAATGTATAAAAAACCAACATTAATTTTGATGGACGAACCAACAAACGATTTAGACATCTCTACTTTAGAATTTTTGGAAGACTTTATCAACAAGAAAAAATGTCCAATAATATATGTTTCTCACGATGAAACATTGCTCGAACACACTGCAAACCATATTCTCCACTTGGAACAAATTAAAAGAAAAACACAACCTAGAGTTACATTTGCACCAGTTGGTTACACCGAATATGTAAAAACAAGAATAGCTGCTTTTGAAAAACAAGATCAAATTGCAACTCAAGAACAAGCAGAAAGAAAAGAACAATTAAGAATCACAAACGAAATTAAAGGAAGAATTCAACAAGCAAACCCTGGAAGAACAAACTCAATGAGAGCTGTTCTTGCAAGAGAAGCTCGTTGGGAACGAACAAAAGTAACCGAGCACACAGAATCTGAAGACAGCATTAAAGTTCAGTTTCTTAACGACGAAACAATTCCTAACCAAAAAGTCGTTTTAGACTTGTCAATGCCTAAGCTTTCAATTGGTGGACATGTTCTCGCAAAAGATATTGAATTAAACATCGTTGGTCCTAAAAAAGTTGTTATCGTTGGTAACAATGGATGTGGAAAAAGCACATTGTTAAAACACATAGTTAATTTTTACAACACTCACGATGTTAGCGGAATCAGATTTTCATATATGCCACAAAACTATGATGACTTTTTGGATCCAAATGAAACACCATTGGATTTCTTGTGTGAAGAAGCAGGCAAAGAAGAAAAAGAAATGATCAGGCAAACTTTGGGAAGATTGAAGTTTACGTCTGACGAAATGACAACCGAGATCGGAAGATTGTCAGGCGGTCAACGAGCAAAAATCTATTTAACAAAACTTATGTTAAGCGACAGCAACGTTTTAATCTTGGATGAGCCAACAAGAAACCTTAGTCCTTTGTCCAACCCTGTAGTTAGAAGTTTGTTCAAATCATATGGCGGAGCAATAATAAGTGTATCTCACGACAGAAAGTTTATTTCAGAAGTTTTTGATAAAGCTTATGAATTAAGTGATGATGGCTTAAAAGATGCCGATTATTTATTGGATAAAAATAAATCATCAGGCTATGAAAAAGAATAACTAAAAATTTCACATGAAAAAAGAGCAGATGTTTCTGCTCTTTTTTTGTTGTTAACCTTCAACTTTTTCAGTTTGTGGTTCTTCTTTCTTTTCGGTGATTTTTTCTTGTTTATCTTTCTTTGGAACAATTGCCAAAATTGTGAACACTACATAAGTAATGATTTTGCCAATGTTAACAAAGAAAGTGCACCAACGATAGAATTCATATGCACCAGATGAATATGATGTTCCGCTCATTCCAAAGCAATTGCTATAAATTGCAAGGAATGCTGAAATGCATGCAAAAATTACTGTTACAAAAAGTGCAAGTTTTGCTTGTTTTTTCACGTCTTCATCTTCTTCTTTCACAAAAACATAGCCACCAACAAGTGCAAATGCAATATATGAAAGATATGCAGAAATCCAAACAAAAAGTTTTTTCCATGTGCTGTTAATCTTTCCGTTCATAATATTTTAAATCTCCTTTTTCAAAACTATTTTTATTATATGCATTTGCTCGAAATTTGTCAATATTTAATGGCACAAACATTAATTTGAAAAGTTAAATATAAATAAAATCGTGATGCAAACATTCATGCAAAAATTAAGCTGAATAGTGTCAACAATTTATAAAAACATTGACAAACACACATAATCTTTTTATAATCTTTTTATAAAGGAAGAAATAAGTTTGAAAAGAATATATCTTGACAATTCTGCAACAACCAAACCAGCAAAAAAGGTTTTAAAAGCAATGAAACCTTATTTTTATCAAGTGTTTGGAAATGAAAGCAGCTCACACTCTTTTGGACGTGATGCAAGTGTTGCAGTTGAAAAAGCAAGAGCACAAGTTGCGAAAACAATCAATGCAAACACTTCAAACATCTATTTCACTTCTTCTGGAAGCGAATCAAACTCTTTTGCAATTGTTGGTCTTGCAAAAGCAAACCAAGAAAAAGGCAAACACATTATCACAAGCAAAATTGAACATGATTCAATTTTAAATGCTTGCAAATTTCTTGAAGAAGAAGGTTTCACTGTCACCTATCTTGCACCAAACAATCTTGGTGAAATTGAACCAGAAACTCTTGAAAAAGCAATGACAACTGACACAATTTTGGTTTCAATCATGACCGTTAACAACGAAATTGGAACAATAAATAACATTAAAGAACTTGCTCGCATTGCACATTCTCATGGTGCACTTTTCCACACTGATGCTGTTCAAGCCTATGGCATTTTAAATCTCGACACAAAAGAACTTGATGTTGATGCTCTTTCTGCATCAGGACACAAAATTTACGGTCCAAAAGGCTCTGCATTTTTGTTTGTTAAAGGTTCTGTAAACATTAAAAACATCATCTTCGGTGGAAATCAAGAATTCGGAAAACGTGGCGGAACAGCAAACACCGCTTGCATTGTCGGGCTTGGTGAAGCCGCAGAAATTGCATCTCAAAACATCGAGAAAAATACAAAAATTCTTGCAACTCTTCGCACCTATTTGATTGAAAAATTGAAAGAAAATTTCGGTGACAAAATCATCATTAATGGAAACCAGGAAAATTGCACACCAGCAATTGTGAGTGTGTCATTTAAAAATGTTGATGCAAACATTGTTCTCATTTCTCTTGATCGAAACGGAATTGCGGTTTCTCGTGGTTCTGCCTGCACCGCCGGAAGCAGTGAGCCAAGCTATGTTATTTCTGCAATTGGAAAAGAAGAATATGCATCTAAAACTGTTCGCTTTTCGCTTTCAGTTCACACAACAAAAAAAGAAATTGACAAAGCGATTTTCGAACTCAAAAAAATTGTAAAATAGAAGGATAAAAATGAAAAAGAAAGAAACCATTGTTGTTGGAATGAGCGGTGGTGTTGACAGCAGCATTGTTGCCCTTAAACTTAAAAAACAAGGCTATAATGTTATCGGGCTTTTCATGAAAAACTGGGAAGAAAACACCGACACTGGACACTGCACAAGCGAACAAGACTTTGAAGATGTTAAAAAGGTTTGCACCAAACTTGACATTCCATATTATTCAGTAAACTTTTCAAAAGAATATATGGACAGAGTGTTTTCCTATTTCCTTGACGAATATAAAAAAGGAAGAACCCCAAACCCAGACGTTCTTTGCAATCGTGAAATTAAGTTTGGACCATTTCTTGAATATGCAAAAAGCCTTGGCGCAGACTATATTGCAACTGGGCACTATGCACAAGTTGAAAGAAAAAAAGGTCTTGTATATTTGAAAAAAGCAGTTGATGACAACAAAGACCAAACCTATTTTTTAAACCAATTAAATCAAGACCAACTTGGCTTTACTCTGTTCCCTATTGGCGACATGAAAAAACCAGACCTTCGTGCACTTGCTGAAAAATATGACCTTTCAACAGCACACAAAAAAGATAGCACCGGCATTTGCTTTATTGGTGAAAGAAACTTTAAAAACTTTCTAAAAGAATTTTTGCCTGCAAAACCTGGAAAAATTGTAGATATTGACACCGGAAATGAAATTGGAACTCATGACGGGCTTATGTATTATACAATTGGTCAACGTCGTGGCCTTGGAATTGGTGGCGGATTCAGTGAAAATAACGGACGTTGGTTTGTTGTTAAAAAAGACATTGAAAAAAACATTCTATATGTTTGTTGCGGTCTTGAAGATTGCCTTTACTCTTCTGGACTTATAACTTATAAAGTAAACTGGATTCCAAAAGAGCCAGACAAAAAAGAATTTGATTGCACAGCAAAATTCCGCTATCGCCAACCAGACCAAAAAGTTCATGTAAAAATTGAAGAAGACAAAATAACCGTAACTTTTGCTGAAAAACAAAAAGCAATAACCGAAGGTCAATGGGTTGTTTTCTATGATGGTGAATATTGCCTTGGTGGCGGAATCATTGAAGAAAAGTTTTAACTTTTCCTAGCAAGCTAAAAAGAAAAAATATGCAAACAAAAACAGCGAATTTCTTCGCTGTTTTTTATATATTTCAAAATAAATGACTGTCTGGGGAATTTTGCTAATTTTGACATATATGTGTGAAGATCATAGCAGAGCACCAACAAAACTTTAATCTTTTTAAAAATTTATTTCCAAACAACGTCTGCCGTTTTAGGGTGAGATTTGCATATAGATGGCATAAATTAAAAAATCCCACAGGCAGGAGTTTATTTGCATAAATGACTGTCTGGGGAATTTTGCCAATTTTGACATATATGTGTGAAGATCATAGCACACCAACAAAACTTTAATCTTTTTAAAAATTTATTTCCAAACAACGTCTGCCGTTTTAGGGTGAGATTTGCATATAGATGGCATAAATTAAAAAATCCCACAGGCAGGAGTTTATTTGCATAAATGACTGTCTGGGGAATTTTGCTAATTTTGACATATATGTGTGAAGGTCACCCTAAAAGAGTGGTTTTTCCATATTGCCTGGAATATCAATATTCAAAAGTTTTAAAACTGTTGGCGCAACATTTGCAAGTTTGCCGTTTGAAATAAGTTTCGCATTTTTATGCTTATCTGAAACAAGCCAAAGTGGAACAGGGTTTGTTGAGTGTGCAGTTGAAACTTTACCATTTGGCAAAATCATTTCTTCTGCGTTTCCATGGTCGGCAGTTATAATTGCATCTCCACCGCATTCAAGTGTGGTTTTTGCAATTTCATAGGCACATTCGTCAACAATCTTGATGCACTTTTTAACCGCTTCAAGGTCGCCAGTGTGACCAATCATGTCTGGGTTTGAAAGGTTCACAAGAACAAAATCATATTTTTTACTTTTCACCGCATCACACACAGCTTTTGTAATTTCTTTTGCACGCATTTCTGGAAATTCTGCAAAGTTTTGGACATCGATAGTATCAATAAGTTTGCGGTCTTCGCCTGGATATGGTTCTTCAATTCCACCATTAAAGAAAAATGTTACATGTGCATATTTTGTTGTTTCACTTGTGTGGAATTGTTTCATTTTGTGATCTGAAATGATTCTTGACAAATTGTCTTCAACTTTTTCAGGTGGAAAAGCAACATCAACATTCACAAAATTATCTGCATATTCGGTCATTGTAACAAAACATAAGTCATTATATTTTTTTGTTTTAAATCCATCAAATGCATCTTGTGTGATCGCATCAGTGATTTCTCTTGGTCGGTCGGTTCTATAGTTAAAGAAAATAACCGAATCGCCATCACAAATTTTTCCATTTTCATTTACAACAGTTGGCAAAACGAACTCGTCGGTGTGACCGTTTTCATAGTTCCACAAAAGAGCCTTTTCTGGGTCTGAGATTTTGTTTTCACCTTTACCATAAACATAAAGGTCATATGCCTTTTCAACACGGTCATAACGTTTTTCTCGGTCCATTGCATAAACTCTTCCACAAACGTCTGCAATTTCAGCCTTGCCATTTATTGCTTCAAGCAAACTTTTCATAAAACCAGCACCACTTTGAGGGTCGGTGTCACGTCCATCTGAAATAAAGTGAATATAAATCTTTTTAACTCCACTATTATGAGCAATATCAACAAGAGCTTCAAGATGACTAAGGTGTGAGTGAACCCCACCAGTTGAGCAAAGTCCCAAGAAATGGAGAGCACTATTGTTGTTTTTTGCATGCTCAATTGCCTTCACAATTGCCTTGTTATCTTTTAAAGTGTTCTTTTCAATTTCTTTATTGATTTTCATCATGTCTTGATAAAGAACTCTTCCAGCACCAAGATTAAGGTGTCCAACCTCACTGTTTCCCATTTGTCCAGGGGTCAAGCCAACTGCTTCCCCACTTGCACCAATAAGTGTGTGTGGATATTTATTTAATTTATCAAGATTTGGAGTTCCTTGAAGAGCGATTGCATTGCCTTCGGTTTTTTCAGAATATCCAAACCCGTCCATAATTACAAGTGTAACCATTTTATCTCTCCTTTTTGCATATAAATTTTAGCATTTTCACATTTTCAAGTCAAAGAATTTCACCAAACAATTCTTTCATTCAATTGAAATTTTAGTCTAACATTGCTATAATAAGAAAGCTTTAAGGAGAAAAAAGATGAATATTGTTCTTGTAGAACCAGAAATTCCACAAAATGCAGGAAACATTGTCCGCACTTGTGCCGCAACTGGTTGCAATTTATATATGGTTAAACCGCTTGGTTTTGAACTTTCAGAAAAACACTATAAACGTGCAGGTCTTGATTATTTCGATTTTGCAAATGTTTTTGTTGTTGACAGTTTTGATGAGTTATATGAGAAAAATAAAGACAAGCAATTTTTCTTTGCAAGCACAAAAAGCAAAAAGACCTATGCCGAAGTTTCTTATCCGGAAGACTGTTTCATTGTTTTTGGAAAAGAATCATATGGTCTTAAAGAAACTCTTTTAAAAGCTCACTATGAAGATTGTATTCGAATTCCAATGAAAAGCGAACGAAGATCTCTCAATCTCTCAAACTCGGTTGCAATCATTGTCTATGAAGCACTTCGTCAACAAGGATTTTGCGGGCTTCAAACAGAAGGCAAACTTACTGGAAGAAAAGAAAGCTAAAATATAAAAATGTCAATTTTTCATTATTTTCAATCATGTTTTTGCATTTTTTGCAGTTTTTGAATATATTACACTAATATGAGTGAAAAATATTCATAAAAAATGCAAAATCAATCAATTTAAATATAAATTCAATAAAAAAACACACAAATCAATGTTTGTGTGTTTTTATTTTATTCATTTCCAGGTTCCGGATCCATATTTTCACTTTGTTTTTTGAACTTGGCAAATTTCGCCATCATTTGTGCATTTCTCTTTTTTCTGAAATCATCATATTCTTCATTTGTGATAGATTCAGTTGCATCTTTTTCAGGTGCATAGAACTCTTCACCCATAAACTCGCCCGCAAAATCATTTTCCCATTTTAATTTCTTGATAGTGTTAAGATCGCCTGAAATTTCAAACTCTGAAAAGTGAGAAGCCATTTCTCTGATCAAAATTGCAGTGTTTGAATCAAGATTTGAAACATCAAGTTTTTCTTCTGACAATGCTTTAAACGTAAGGTCACTAACAAGCTTTTTGTCATAATGTTGCAATCTCACGTTATCATCAATTTTATTTGAAACATAAGTTTCAACATCTTCTTTTGATGGGTGTTTAACAATCGAACAAACATAATCATCTGGAACAAGCAAAGAAATTTTGTCACCATTAAGATTTCTATAGCAAAGAGCATATTGCTCAGTTCCAAGAACACGTAGTGAATATTTCTCATAAAGTGCATTGTTGTTTTCACGATCTTTATAAAGAAATCTTATTTCAACAACCTTTCTATCATCATCTGGAGCAAGTTTCTCAAAGAAAACTTTAAAAGGCTCTGGATCAGCTTTCACAAACTTTTTATATTTTGGCAAAATTCTTGCATAATATAAAAGCATTTGAAAGCGATCTCTTGGTTGAATGTTATATTTCTTTATCGCACGAATTGCATGTTGTTTGAAATAGTCATAAAGAAGTTGACCTTCAAGAGGTTTATCATTTTTTGCAACACGAACAACTTTATTGTTCTCATCGCCAGACTCAACAAGATATGGCGCATATGCTTTTTGAATCACATCTTTATCAGCATAATCATCGCTTGTTTTATATTCCCATTCAGTAAGTCCACCACGACGTTGTTCTTCAAGTTTATATTGAAGAGACTTTGAACTTATCATTCTCTCAGCCATAACAATTTCAGACTCAGTTCCAATGTTTGTTCCATTCATGAATGGATCATAATCATTTAGCATGCGAACAAATTTTCCTTCTTTAACCGAACCGAGAGTATATGACAAAATAAATCCAATTTTATCACGTTTTGTTCGTGGAATGTTTGCGATTCTGCGGCGAAGCTCATCTTCATCTTTCGCAAGAACCGAAACAACTTTTGCCATTTCATAACCTTGCCCAGTGTGTCCCATTTTAACAGCGGCAATATAACAATTAAGTGGCTCACGAATGCCTTTTCTTCTTATAGTGTTAATTTGTCCACGATAGTTCAAAACAACACTATATTCTTTGTCTTTGCTTTCTTTAACATCACGTTTTGGTTCCATATCTTTCCTCTATTAAATATATAATAGCACATTATCAAATCAATTTCAATAGTAAAAAAGTCATATTTTGCCAAAAGCCACACATAAAACACAAAAGTAATTTAAATTGATTAGGCAAGAATTAAAATTTAAAGAAAAACATACAATTTTCTTAAACAATTGAAAATTTTTTTTCAATGTTGTATAATTGTTCGTGTTGGAAGCGTATCAAAGCGGTCGCAATGAGCCGCACTCGAAATGCGGTTGTCGGAGTAATCCGGCACGTGGGTTCGAATCCCACCGCTTCCGCCAAATGCCATGTTTTTCACGGCTTCTTTTTTGCGGTGGAATTCGAACAGTCCGTTAAGAGAACAATCCAGTGGATTGTTTTTAGGACTCGGCGTGATAGCGGCACTGTTTTGAAATGTTTTATAATGGGGTCCCCGCAAAATTTCATAGAAGTTTTGTGGGAAAAGGAGAAACCATGTGACAAATGAAGCTTTTTAGCTTTGCTAAAAACGAATAAATACATGAGTTTCGACGCCGTCCTGTCGGCCAGACCGAAAATGTATTCCATTTTCTCCCGCTTTGTGCTAAAAATATGCCACTGGCATATTTCCTTTACGCAGTCGCCCCACCGCTTCCGCCAAAAAAGGCAGCACATTTGTGCTGTTATTTTTTATTGAATAAAATTTACTTATGTTATTGTTTTAAAAATATGCATAAAAAAAGCAAGCTTTTCGAACTTGCTTTTTTCTTATTTTGTTTTTTTAACCTTTTTGCTGATTTTAGTTTCGCCTTCAAGCGGACGATAATATTTTATTTCTTTTCCAAGTTTTTTAGCATAGGATATTTGATTTTTTGTTGACTCTCCAATATAGCCATCAACATTCAAAACATAAATTCCATCACTAAGCTCAATCTTTTTCATGTGACATGCAAAAATGTTTTCAAGCTCTGTAATGTCATCTTTATGTTTCTTTTCATAGTTAATTGGTGTTAAAACACAAATTCCTTCTTCAGCTTCAAGTTTGCTTGAAACTTCTTTCATTTGATTTTCAAATTTCATGCTTCCGCAAATGGTGTAAACTTTCATTTTTTCTATCTCCCGAAATTATTATATCATATATAACAAATTTTTCAAAATCAAATTTGCATGTTTATAAATTCTCCACCAGAATTAAATTTTAATTTTATATTTGTAAAATCTGCAATATATTTCATACATTTTATACAAATGTAAAATCATTTTTAAATTTTTCTTAATTCTACAACAGTTTCAACGTGTGCTGTTTGTGGAAACATGTCATATGGTTTAACGCTCAAAATTTCATATCCACCAGCACAAATTAGTTTTAAATCTCTTGCAAGAGTTGCCGGATTGCAAGAGACATATACAACCCTATCCGGTTTACTGTCACAAATGCACCTTACAACTGACTCATCAACACCTTTTCTTGGCGGGTCCAAAACAAGAGTATATTTCATAAGCTCCTTTTGAAGTTTTGGAAGAACAACACTTGTATCTCCATTTATATTTTCAAGATTTGTTATTCCATTCAATTTTTTAAGCCTATTTGCATCTTTTGTTGCATCTTCAACAATTTCAATGCCATAAACTTGTTTTGCACTTTGCGACAATATTGCAGACATAAGCCCCGCCCCACTATATGCATCAACAACAATTTCACCAGACACGAGATCATTAACATGTGAATATATTTTTCTCATCACATTAATATTAACTTGAAAAAAACTCAGCGGCGAAACACTCGCCTTTATGCCCATGATTTCAAAATCAATGCTTTTTAATCCAAACAAGTGAATCGCTTCACCTTCCAAGATAACATTATTATCTGTTTTTTTAATGCATTCAAACAATCCAAGGCAATTTTCATCAAGTTTTAATGTGTTTTTCAAGGCTTCAAACATTATATTTGCGTTTTTAATATGTTTCTTGGTTACAATTGTGACAAGGCTTTTCCCATCAATTGTTCTTATCACAAGATGTAAAAAATCATTTTTTGAATTGTTATAAAAACTATTTGCAATCTCTTCAAATGCAAAAGCAATTCGCATGTTTTCTGAATTTGTGATCGGACACTCGTCAATAAAAATAGGATTATGACTAAGTTCTTTAAACATGCAAACATGAAGTTTTGAGTCTTCCCCCACAACAAGCGGAAAGGCAGATTTATTTCTATATTCTGTCTGACTGTCAGATGCAATAACATCATCAACTTCAACATCATTAAAACCACCAAGTTTTCTTAATGCATCTTTCACAACTTGTTTCTTAAAAGAAAGCTGTGCATTTTTGCTCATATGTTGAAGGCTGCACCCACCACATTTATAGAAATGTGGGCAAATTGGCTCAACTCTTTCTTTTGCTGGTTTAACAATTTCCATAATTTTTCCAACAGCAAAAGACTTTGTAACTTTTATAATATGAATTTTCACAACTTCGCCTTCCATTGCAAATGGAACAAAAATCACAAAGCCATTTATTCTTGCAATGCCCTGACCTTCACTTGCAACTCCGGAAATTTCAACTTCTAGTTCTTGATTCTTCTCTATCATTTTATTTTCAACTCTTTAAGTTTATTTTTTGTTTCTTTATCAAAACGGAAACTATCACAACACTTTTGAATCCCTTTATTTATAATAAACGAATTAAAATGATGATTTTTTATAATTTTTTGCATATTTTTCACGGCATTTTGCGGATTTTTTATTAATGCCTCACAAATCAACCACGAAATTGCCATATTAACATAATATTTATCGCATTTTACGTTATCAAGTGCTTTAAAAGTGCGATCAACATTGTTTTCATCAAGGAAATATTTCATTAAACACACTATACCAAACCTGCAAACAAACTCCTTTTCGCTTTTCACAAGTTCTGAAAAATAGTTGAATAGTCTTTCTTCATTTCCCTTAAAAAATTTGAAAGATACACAAATCATATCTGTTTCTGCCCATGTATCAAAACACTTTACAAGTCTATTCAACTCTTGAAGTGCAAAATCACAATCAGTGTGCATTGCAATTACAAGCCCTTTAACTAAAACCTCTTCAAAAATGTCATTGGTGCCATATTTAAAAAGCCCGTCATGGCTACAACTGTAAATTTCTTTTGCGAGTTTTCTAAGCATTGGAGTTTTAATTCCAACAATTGTTTTCTGTGTGTTTAAAATTTTTTGTTGAAAAGCAACAAACTTTTCCCCATCTGACAATTCGTAAAGGTGATTTATAAATTGTTGATAATCTTGTTCTGATTTTATTTTCATATCAATATAATACACTATTTCTTTCATCAAATCAAATTGTTCTTGACATTTTGAAAAACATATTTCATACTACTGTCATGACAAATTGTAGCATATGCCCAAGAAAATGTAATGTTAACCGTGATGAAACTCATGGATTTTGTTTGGCTTCAAATCAAATTGTGATTTCAAAAATAATGCTTCACCAAGGTGAAGAGCCTTTTCTTGTTTCTAAAAATGAAAATGGTTCAGGTGCAATTTTCTTTGCGGGCTGCAATCTCGGTTGTGTATATTGCCAAAACTATAAAATCAGTCACGAAATTTCTGGAAAAACAGTTTCTCCAAAACAACTTGCAGATATTTTCAAGGAGCTTGAAGAAAAAGGAGCCGGGAACATTGACCTTGTCACTCCAACACATTTCACTTTGCAAATTCTGGAAGCTTTAAAAATATATAAACCAAAAATTCCTATTGTCTGGAATTCAGGCGGTTACGAAAGCCCTGAAACAATTAAAAAACTTGAAGGATATGTCGATATTTTCCTTGTGGACTATAAATATTATGACAACTCTTTTGCCATCAAATATAGCAAAGCACCAAATTATAATGAAAATGTTACAGCATGCATTAGAGAAATGAAAAAACAAATTCCAAACAACACCTTTATTAATGACAAACTTGTTAAAGGAATTGTTGTTCGCCACCTTGTATTACCAGGTCTTACAAAAGATAGCTTTAATGTTTTAAATTCAATTAAAGAAATTCTTGGTGAAAATGCTTTGATTTCAATCATGAGTCAATATACTCCATATGGAAAATCTTCAGAATTTCCGGAAATCAACCGAAAAATTACAAAACTTGAATATAAAGCAGTTTTAGCACATGCACTTAAGCTCGGTTTTAAAAATGCACTTGTGCAAGATCTTTGCAGTGCCACAACTGAAATGATTCCCGATTTTGATGGAGAAATTGTTGAATTTTAAAAATTAAAAACAAAATTTCATTTGTATAAAATCGCATGAATATAACAAATTTTATACAACTATAAATTCAAAATACTTAATATTTGATTTTTTTAATTCAAAATTATAAGAATCATGTTAAATCTTTTTAACACCTTATTAACAATCAATTGTTAACAGAATTTATGGAATATTTCCAAAAAATATTTTGTAATTTTAAAAGTGTTGAAAAATATCAGATTAAGTGTTAAAATATATTTATATTTTACAAAGGACGGACAACAATGGGACTTTGCAGTTATTCATCAAATCTTAGAAACAGTTCAAGCACAATTATTGATAATGAATTCATCAATGAATTTTTGCCAGGCGCACCTGACGGAGCTGTTAAAGTTTATCTTTATGGTCTTTATCTTTGCAATGCTCCACAAAGTGACGACAATGACATTTCGTCAATGAGCACTGTTTTGTCTTTATCTGTTGACCAAATATTTGAATATTTCACATATTGGCAACAACTCGGACTTGTTCAAATCATGAACAAAACACCACTAGAAGTTAAATATCTTTCGGCAAAAAAGTTTTCAGGAAACAGCAAAATCCGAACAAAAGCAAAATATAAAGACTTTAACGACCAAGTTCAAGAAATTTTAAACGGAAGAATGATAACTCCACTTGAATTTAACGAATATTATAACCTTATTGAACTTCATCACTTTGAACCAGATGCTGTTATAATGATCATTAAATATTGCACAAAAATTAAAAGCACATCTATCAACTATCCATATATCCTTGCAGTTGCGAAAAGTTTTGAAAATGAGGGCATAAAAAGCGTTACAGCCCTTGAACAAAAGTTTCTTGAGCAAGAACAAGCAAGTGGTGATGTTAAAGACGTTTTGAAAGCTTTAGGGCTTAATCGTGATGCCGATCTTGACGAAAGAAACATGTATCTTAAATGGACAAATAATTTCGGATTCACAAAAAACGTCGTTTTGCTTGTGGCTTCATCTCTTAATAAAAAAGGTGGAATGAGCAAACTTGACGAAACGCTTTCTAAATATTATGAACAAAAGCTCTTCACCCTTGAAGACATTGAAAACTATTCAAAACAAAAAGAAGAGTTTTATGACATTGCAAAGAAAGTTACATCTACACTTGGATTATATTATCAAAACCTTGACAGCACTGTTGAAGTTTATATTAAAGATTGGGTTCAAAAAGGATTTGATAAAAACACTCTTGCACTTCTTGCAATCTATTGCTATAAACAAGACATTAGAAGCCTTTCACTTATGAATGAAGCAGTTGTAAAATTTTTCAAAAAAGGTTTAATTTCTTCTGAAGCAATCACTCAATATCTTGGTGAAGTTGTTGCAAAAGATGAATCTATCAAAAAAATTCTTGAAGCTCTTGGAAGTCTTAGAAAAGTTAACTCTGCAGACCGAGTCATTTATAACACTTGGAGCGAAGACTGGAACATTAATGACGACATTATCATGATGGTTGCTGAAAAATCAAAAGGAACAGCAAATCCAATTCGCTATATGAACAAACTTTTAAGCGAAATTCATGCAAAGAACATTTCAACTCTTGAAGAAGCAACAAAACTTTGCAGTCAAACAAACTTTGCAAAAACCGATAAACAAATCAAACCAAACTTTAAACAAAGAGAATACACTAAAGAAGAACTTGATGCTTTATTTGATTCTCTTGATGACATTGAGGTGTAGAAAATGAACAGAAAACAACTTATTCAAAACAGTCTTCAAGAAATTTCAGCATCTCGTGTTCATGCACAAAATGTTGCAGTTTCAAACATTATGAAAGCTAGACAAATTCCCGAATTTGTAAACCTTGAAAAACAAGAAAGAGTTCTCACATTTGAAATTGGAAAGCTTAATGCAAATGGAAGTGATGTTTCAGAGCAAGAAAAATCTTTAAAACTTGTTAAAGAACAAATTGAGCATATTTTGCTTAAAAATAACATTGATCCAAACTCACTTGTCCCAAACTATTCTTGCAAAGAATGCGACGATACTGGATATGTGAATGGATCATATTGCAAATGTTTGCAAAACAAAGTTCGCGAAAAAATTATACAAGAATGTGGAATTGCCAAAAGACAACTTTCTTCTTTCAATGAGTTTAAACCAGACATTGCAACAGATGAAAAACAAAATGCAATTCTTAAAAAACTGAAAACAAAGCTTGAAAATATTGCCGAAACATATCCTGATATTAAAAATAATTACATTATTATTTCAGGTCAAACCGGTGTTGGAAAAACATTTCTTGCGGAGTGCCTTGCATCACGACTTATTGATCGTGGCTTTATAGTATCATTTATTTCTTCATCAGGCTTAAACGAGGTTTTTCTTTCATATCATACCAGCCACGAAGAACAAAAACAATCATATCTTAATGCTCTTATTGATCCTGACGTTTTAATTATTGACGACCTTGGAACCGAGCCACTTTTAAAAAATGTTACTCTTGAATATCTCTATGTTGTTTTAAGCGAACGTTCAAGACTTGGACACCTTACGGTTATTACAACAAATCTTGACACACAAGATATTTTAGATAGATATAACGAAAGAATTTTCAGCCGCCTTTTAAACAAACGTGAAAGTTTTGCTGTTCATATTGAAGGAAAAGACCTTCGACTTTATGGCAAAAAATAAGCAAAAAAAATGCAAAACAAAATATTTTGCATAAAAAAACCACCATATTTTGGTGGTTTTGTTTTTATTTGACATTTTTCAAACTTTCAACAGTTTTCATAAGATGCATAACCATTTCTTTGCTTTCTTTAGTTTGCATATTGTTGATTGCATCCATTTTTGTTTGAAGCTCTTTCTTGCCTTGATCGGTGATGCTATAATAAATTTGTTTGCGATTTCCTTCTTCTTTAAAGCTTGAAATCACGCCATCTTTAATCATCTTTTTTGTGATAAGTGCAAGATTACTTTTTGCCATTTTAAGTTCATATATAAGTTCTTGTGGAGAGATTTTATCGTTTGAAGCAATCAAATAAAGAATTTGATAACGCACGGTGAAAACACCCGCACCTTTGCCCTTTCCTTCGGCAATTCTGTCTGATGCAAGTTTAAGTTCAATAATGCTTTTTGCGAAGCTAGAATCCATTGTCATGATTGCTCATCTCCTATGAATTTATTATATAATAATAACTATAAATTGTCAATCGGCTTTAATAATTTTGAAAAATTTTCTAAATTCTGCTGAAAAGTGGAACAACCTTATCAAGTGAAACACTTTCAGGAATAATTTCTTTCCATGAAGGTTTTTTGTCAAGATTTAAAAATTCACGAATTGAAGCAGCAGCACTTGGCATGAATGGTTCAAAAATATTTGAAAGGTTTGCAATTACATATGCACAAGTATAAATTGTATTATTGAATGCCTTTTGATCTTCTTTTGCTTGAACCCATGGTTTTTGCTCGTCATAGAAACGATTTGCTTCTGAAACAAGATTCATTGCAGTTTCTGCAGCTTTTTTAAACTCGATAGCTTCAATATATTTTGAAACTTCATCATAAGTTTCAAGAACCTTTGCCTTAATACCTTCATCAATTTCGCCAACTGGCAAAGTTTCAAGACCCTTAAATTTCAAAGTTCGGTTGATAAGATTTCCAAATTTGTTTACAACTTCACTGTTGTGTGTTGTTTGATAAAGTTCCAGTGTGAAGTTTGCATCTTTCTTTTCAGGGCCATTTTCAGCAAAATGGAAACGAAGTGAATCTGGGTTATAGGTTTCACCCCAAACCAAAGCTTCAAAACAAGTTCCAGAGCTTTTGCTGATTTTAGCATTGTTACACATTAAATATTCCGCTGATACCATTGTATTTTGTGTGACAAAATTATCCTTCAAGCCTTCAAGCATTGCAGGAAGGAACATTGAATGGAAAACAATATTGTCTTTCGCATGGCACATATAGATAAGTTTTTCCATGTCTGGCTCAACATCTTTTTTCCAGAATTTTCTCCAGTCAAAACCTTGTTCTTCTGCAAGTTGCATTGTATCTGTTACATAACCAAGAAGAGCTTCCCACCAAACCCAAACAACTTTTCCTTCATATCCTTCAATTGGAATTTTAACCCCCCAATTAAGTTCACGAGAGAAGTCACGATCACGAAGATCGTCAAGATATTTCTTGGTTTCATTAATGGCATTAATTCTCCAAGTGTCTTTATTTTTTTCAACCAAAGCTTCAAGAAAGCTCTTAAAAGCAGTAAGTTTGAAAACCAAAACCTTGTCATCTTTTTGAACAGTTTTATTTTTGCAAATCAAACATGTTGCACCTTCAAGATCAGACTCTACAGGAACATATCCACAATCACAGTTGTCAGCCTTTGTTCTTTTTCCGCAAACCGGACATGTGATTTCAATTTCAGTGTCATTAACAAACTTTCCACAATGTTCGCAATATGGACGTTTAACAACCTTTTCATAAAGATATCCATTATCGTAAAGACGTTTAAACATTTCCATGCATTTTTCTTTATGAAACTCATCATAGGTTTTTGCAAAAATATCAAAAGAAAAGTTGAAAACCTTTAATGCTTTTCTAAAGTTTGCATCATATCTATCAACAATATCTTTTGGAGTTACACCTTCTTGTTTTGCCTTGATTTCAGGCTTTGTTCCATGACAGTCGGTTCCTGAAACCATTAAAACATTATCTCCAACCATGCGATGATATCTTGCAAGAATGTCACCAGAAAGTGAACTTGCAATGTATCCAAGGTGAAGATTATTGTTTGCATATGGCCATGAAACACAAATTGTAACATTACGTTTTTTATTCATATTATTTTCCTTCTTTATTCATATTTCGTTTTGCTTGTGATTTTTTCCAACGTTTTCCAACAATTCTTGCCTTGCACCTTTCTGAAAGCGGACGACTGAGCACTGCAAGAAATCCATTGATTGCTTTCGGTCTGATTATAACCTTATGTTTTTTTGACGCTTTAAGTGCAATTTTTGCAATGTTCTCAGGGCTGCAAGCAGTCATTTTCCCACCAAGACCCTGAGCCTTGATTGCTTCTTTCATTGCTTTTGTTGTTGGAATTCCAGAAGGACAAACTGTTGTGATAAACACATTTTGCCCCTTAAGTTCTTCATTTAAAGCCACCATCAAATTTGTAAGCATCGCCTTTGTTGCCGAATACATTGACATGTGTGGCATTGGATAGTCTCCTGCCATGCTTGAAATTGTAATGATGGACAGTGGCATTCGGTCATCACGAGCAACTATCACTTTTTTTGTGAAATCTACAGTTCCTTCACAATTAACTCTGATAATTTTCATTATCTCTTCATCTGAAAAAGATAAAAAATCACCTTCAGCAATATATCCAGCATTATTGATAAGTAAATTGATTTTAATTTCATTTTCTTCAAGAAATTTAAAAAACTCTGTTCTTTCATTTTCACTTGAAAGATCACATGTTTTTGAAACAACTTTAACTTCTGGAAAATATTGGTTTATTTCTGCAACAATTTTTTCGAGTTTAGAAGGATTAGAGCCAGTTAAAACAAGATTGTCGCCATTAAGTGCACATTCTCTTGCGAAAGCTCCACCAAGCCCACCAGTTGCACCAGTTATAAGTGTGAAAAAACCCATAGTGTCTCCTTATGGGTTAAATTATAAAACTTAAAGCCCCACAAGTCAACACTTTTGCAATTTCATAAAGTAATTTAATTATATAAATATATTTATGATCAAACAAATATTTTTAAATCAAGCACTATTTACTTCGTTAAAGAATTAAAAATGCATAAAAAAATCCAGATAACTCTGGATTTATTTTTTGCTTATTTCAAAGCTTCATTAAGTTTTTCAACCATCATGTCAACATCAACACCATGAACTTCTGCAGCTTCTTCAAGAGTTTCTGCTTGGCTCATTGGACAACCAAAACAGTGAAGTCCAAATCCCATTAAAATTGTCGCAAGGTTTTCATCGATTGATAAAACTTTTCCAATTGTCATTGTTTTTGTAATTTTTGCTTTCTTTTTCATTATTTATTCTCCTTATACTTACTCATTGCATCGATAAGCTCTTTCAATTGTTTTTCAATTCTTTTTGTTTGAGAAGCAGAAAGTGGCTCTTCATTTTTTCTCATAAGTTTTTCAGCACGCACAAGTGCATCTTCAAAATCTTTGTCTGTTTTAATAACAAAGCCTTCTTCACCTGTAGCTTCTTTTCTTGGTCTTCCTCGGCCACGTTTCTTTTGAACATCTTCGCCAAGCAAACTTGCAAAGTCTGGTTTGAAATTATCTTGAAATTCTTGATTTTCGCTCATATTCTCTTGTTCCTTTTCATGATTTTGTTCGGGTTTAATTTGATTTAAAGATTCAAATCTTTTTGCAAACTCGTTAAACGAATCTTTATTTTGTGTTTTTGCCAGCTCTTCAACTTCTTCTGTTTGAGCACCGTTAAATTTTTGATTATCTTCTTCAAGATCTTTTTCGATCAAATCAACTTCTTTGTCGGTTTGATTTTCAGTTTCATCATTAATGCTTTCTTTAAAAACTGGTTTTTCTTCAGGCTCTGCAGATTCTTCTGAAAAAGTTGTTTCTTCAGGCTCCGAAACTTCTTCAATGTCTGGCTCAACTTCCAAGACCTGCTCTGGAACATTGTCATATTCAGAAGCAGATTCTTCAATTTTTTCTTGCTGATTGAAAGTTTCGTCAACCGGTTTATCAGAGACGTCTTCACTTTGAGCCCTTTCTGAGCCTTGCTCTTCTTTCAAAACTTCTTGAACAACTGGTTGAGTATTTTCTTCAACTGGCACAACTGGTGAAACATTAACTTCTGGTGTTTTTGTTTCTTTCTCTGCAACTTTGTTTTTTAGTGAGTGTGACATTACTGTTAAAGAATTTGGAATATATCCATATGTATCAATTGCTTCTTTATCAAAATTATCCATCATCTCATTAAATTCTTCAACAGCAACATGATATTGATGTTGACGAATTGCAGTGTATATATAATACATAATTTTAGCAACAAGCAAGAACAAGAATGGAAGAACCAAAGCTTCAGCAACCATATATCCAGTAAGTGCAGTTTCACTTGTTCCCGCACCACTTTCAAACAAACTTGAATTTGACATGATTGCAAAAGAGAAAATTAAAAGTGCAAAGAACACTGAGTTAATATATGACTTAATGATAGAACGGTTTTGATTGAAAACACCACCATTAAGCTCAAGGTCTAAGCAATCAGAACGTTTGATAAACTCTGAAGGCAAGCTGTGTGGATTTTTCTCATAGGTGTGATAGCCACGAACAAACTCACTTGGCATTTTCATTACAAGATCATCAAGCCCTTGCTTGTGTTCCCCAGCAATTCCATTTCGGCTTATATATTGATTGATTTTTTTTACCCCACTCAAAAAACGCATTTCAAAAGAAAAGCAAAGTGAAAAAACAATCCATAAAAGCAAAAGTGCTGTTGCAATAAGTGATGCAATTACAAGACGTTCGTTCGTGATAACCCCTGCAACAACTTTAAAAATTGTAACAATATATTCAAACATATTTTTTCTCCGTTTTTTATTTTTTTCATTATAACACTTTAATTTCAAAAAACGAAACAAATTTAAGTGATTTTTTACAATTCAGTTAATTTTATACAAAAATTATTTTGCCATTAAAAATATCTGCAATACATTTATTTTCAACCGGCAAATCAAAACATCTTTGCATTGCATCAGCATAAAGAGAAAGTTGCTCTTTATATCTTTCAAGTTTATTTTCAGTGATGTTTCCAGTTTTATAGTCAACAACAATAAGTTTGTTATTCTTAACAATCAAAAGGTCAACAATACCCTGCATAACACTTTGTGAACTTTCTGTCATATTTTGCAAACTGAAAAATTCTTTTTCTTTATAAATTGCAGTTGCTCCTGAAATTAAATTTACAAAATCTTTGTTAGAGAGAAGTTTTGAAAGATATGAAACAACAATAGTTTTTGCTTCATCTTCTGAAACTATTCCTTTATGAATCATTTCATCAATTTGATTTGAAATTTCTTTTTCGCCACCTTTTGAAATGTCAAGATTTGCAAGAACAAGGTGATAAAGTGTTCCCTCTTCTGCTGAACTTTGATTCTCAAAATTGTTTTCAAACTTCACAAAATTTTGTTTTTCAAGTTCTTTATTCAAAATTCCAGTAACAGCAACTTTCATTGGAACAGAAACATCTTTTTCAAACTTATAAGGTTTATCTAAAATATTACAACAATCTTCATCAATTTCTTGATCGGATAATAACACTTGCTTATATTCTTTTGAGATATCATTACTGATAAGTGAAAGAGCATCAACAACTTGAACTGAATATTTAAGGTTGTCATATTTCCCGCCATCTTTGACAAGGTGTCCACAAAAGTCCATAAAACACATTGGACTTGCAGGCATTTTTTCAGGGATTTTTTCATAAGAAGTGCTTGCAACAACATATAAAAAGTCGGTTGCTCGAGTAAGTGCAACATAGAAAAGTCTTTGCTCTTCTTCAAGCATCTTTCGCGATTCGAGAAGTCTTACCGCCTGTTTTGCAATTGTTGAAGATTTATATCGAAGGTCGCTATCATAAAAGTCCATTGCAATTCCAAGATCTTTTGAAATCAGAACATTGTTTTTAACACTTTCAAGGTTAAACTCTTTTGAAGCCATTGCAACAAAAACAACTTTAAATTCAAGCCCTTTAGATTTGTGAATAGTCATCACTTTAACGGCATCTTGAGCATATACTGGGTCACATTTTATGCTTGAAAGCGAATTATCATTCACAAACTCAAACACACTTTTATTTGCAAGTGTCGCAAGGAATCTTGAAAGTTTTTGTTTTGTTTTGTCACCATCAGAGTCAAAACTGATTTTTGCCATTAAAGATTGCTGACGAATGAGTTGTTTGATAAGTTCTTTTGCAGGCAAAAACTTTGCTTTTTCACGATATATTTTGATTGTTTCAAAGAAATAATCGAGTTTTTGCATTGTTTTTTCACTAAGATTGCGTTTTTCCCAAGCATCTTCAACATTTTGATAGAAAAAGTTTTTGTTGTTTTTTTCTTCACAAATTTCCGCAAGTTCGTTTGCTGAAAAATCAAAAACTTTAGACTTTAAAAGCCCAAACAAACTAAGGTCAACCTTCTCACAAGAAAGAACTTCAAGAAAACTTTTAAGCCCAAAAACATAGTCATCTTCAAAACAATCACCTTCAACATCGGTTGCGACTGGAATATCTTTTGCACGGAGTGTTTCAATGATTTTATCAAGATATGTTGTTCTTGATGGAACCAAAATTGTGATATCTGAAAATTTAATTTTTCTTTCTTTTCCATTTTCGGAAACTTTTTCATTTCGATGAATCTCAAGAATTTTGTTTGCAATCAACAGCCCTTCTGCTCTTCCACGTTTTTCAAGAAAAGCACTTTGGTCATCATCTTTAACCGAATAAACTTTAAATTCATTTTCTTTGCGTTTTTCAAACCCATCTGTATCTGCAATCAAAATTTCCGCACGAACCTTGTCATCTTTTTGTGCGTCACTTCCAGCAACAAGCATTGCATCGTGAAGATAATCAACTCCACCGAAATCTTTTGTCATTGTTTCTTCAAAAATTGCATTTGCAAAATCGAGTATAGTTTTCTTGCTTCGGAAATTTTCATTCAGTTTGATAAGTGTTCCTGCACTTTCATTGTCTTGATAAAGATTATATTTATCAAGGAAAATTTGAGGATCACACAAACGGAATCGATAGATGCTTTGTTTAATATCTCCAACCATGAAACGATTGTTATCTTTTGAAAGCAAACTTAAAATTTTCTCTTGAACCGAGTTAATGTCCTGATATTCATCAACCATGATATAGTCATATTTATTTTTAATTTCATCAAGCATTACTGGATTTGAAAGAACTTTTAAAGTGTTTTCTTCAAGGTCGTTAAAATCAAGCCCACCACGTTCTTTTTTAAGTGCATCAAAAATTTCAACAAACTCTTTTTCAAGTTTATAAAGTTCAAAAACATATTTTTGTGTTTTTTGAAGATTTGTTTCAATGTTGTCAATATCGTCAACAACAGCATATTCTTTAATTTTATCAATTCGTTTGTTAACCGAGTCTTTCAGCAAACTTGTTTTATCTTTAAGCCACTCTAAACTTTTGTCAACTTTTGGAATGTTTGGAAGCCTTTCAACACAAGAAAGTCTTTTTGCATTTTCAATAAGCCCTTGGTCTTCACGAATCAAAAGCACTTTGCTTTCAAGAGCATCAAGATATGAAACAAGATTGTCAGCTTCAAACTTTCTGCACTCTTCTTTTGCTCTCGCAATTTCTTCGAGCATTCTTCGTCTTTCTGCTTTCATATGAGACAATATAATTTTTGCACCAACATTATTTTTAATGTCAGTTTCATAAAGAGTGTTGATTGTTTGTTCAAACCACTCATCTTTTTCATCAATAGAACACATGAAATTATGAATTTTTAAAATTACATTTTTAAGGCCCTCATCGCTACGTTTCTTTGCAAAAATATCAACAAGCTCATAAAAACTTTTGTCTGCCGATTGTGTTTTTTCTTCAAAAAGTTTTGAAAGTGCTTTTTGCTTTAAAACATCAGTTTCAACTTCATCAAGCACAACAAATGTTGGGTCAAGCCCCACTTCATAGAAATATGATTTCAAAAGCCTTGCACAAAAACTGTGAAGGTTGCTTACATCACTTGTTAAAACATCGTCAAGTTGCTCCAAAATATATGGTGTAGGTTCCATTTCTGAAAGCTTTTTGATAAGCTTGTTTTTCATGTCTGCAGCACTTGCCTTTGTAAACGAAATAATCAAAAATTTTGAAATTGGTGTTGGGTGTTCTTTATCTAAAATCAAGTTTGCAATTCGCTCAATCATGACGGTTGTTTTTCCACTTCCTGCACCAGCAGAAACCAAAAGGTTGCAATTTCTTTTTTCAATAATGCTTTTTTGAGCCTCGGTCCAGTTTATTTTTCCCATATATTGCCCCCTTTATAGAATTCTTTAACATTATCAAGATTGGTTTCTCTTGTATATATATCTGCCATTTTGTTTATTCCGCAAACGTTTTTATATGGACAGTAATCACATGCAATCTCACTTGATTTTTTAAGTGGAGTTGGCTTAATAAACCCTTGCAAAATCTCTTCAACAGCCTTTTCAGAAAGCTTTAAGGCATAAGAAGAAATGCTTTCAATCTCGTCTTCAGAAAGAAGTGATGAGCTATTTTTAAGCTCTATTGTTCCATTTTTAATGTTCTCTTTTTTAGTGCTAAGTTCTGCACCAATAAACTTTGATTTTGGATTTTCAAGGCTAAGAGTTTTATCCATTTTCAAAACAACATCTGCATCTTTCAAGATGAAGCCTTTGCATTTATATGCTTCATCTATCTTTTCTTTAGAATCGGCATATTCATTGTGAATTGGAAAATATAGAACACCTGAAGGCAACATTTTTTTGTCTTTAATTGCATCAAGATAAACAGCAAGTTGAAGTTTTTTGCCATAGTAAATGTCGGCAGGATTAGATTCAATTTTTCCTGTCTTATAGTCGATAATTCTATAATATTTTTGACCATTTTCCATTAACACTTCATCAACGCGATCGATCTTTCCAACAATTTCAACTTTTGGATTGTTGCTTACAACAATTCCTTCAAATTTTGCATCTTTTCCACCAAACCACTCTTCTGTGAAGACTGTTTTAAATGCAGACGACATCATTTCTGTGTAAAGAGCAGTGCAAAGTCTTATCACTTCTTTTTCCAAAATTTTGATTAAAATAACGTTATCTTCTTTGCTATATTTCTCGTTTTCTAGAACTTTTTTAAGAGTGTTAACAGCAAATTTTTCAACGTTTATGTTTGGATTTTTAACCGCAAAATTCATAAACTTTTCAGCAACAGCATGCAAAATGTCACCAACATCAAGTGCTTTCATTGAAGAGAGCTCTCTTTCTTTCAAACGAAGCCCATAGTTCACAAAATGCTTAAATGGACAACTGAAATAGCTTTCAAGTTCAGAAATTGATGTTTTTCCAGAAGCAAAAAACAATTTGTCAGCATTGTTTAACGTCTCAAAATCTTGTGAAATGTTAATTTGATTAATTTTATTCTTCAAATCCTCATCTATATCTTTATATAAAAGATGATAAAGTTTTGAAATGGTTTCAATTTCAACTTTTGAAGTTCCATTTCTATATTTCGCCACACTTTCAGCTAAAAATCTTATTGCATTTTCCTTTGATCCAAGAGAATAAAGAAGTTCGCTAAACTCAGGTTCTTCACCATCGAAAATGCTATAATATTTTCGAATTTCATATTCTTTTCCATCAGCTAAAAAAAGTGAAGCAATCATATTCACAAGGCTTGACATTTTGCTTTCTTCACCATTTGGCAAATGGTCTGAAAAACTGATACACAAATTTTCCGGACAAAGCAAAAGTTGATAGGTTTTAAACCTTTCTCTTCGGTTTATCGAGCGAATTGTTGGTTCGATTTTTTTCTGATTAATGCCTTCAAGTGAAACAATTTCGCCATCAGAAATAAGCCCAAGATCAAGTTCTCTTTTTGGAAAATTACCATCGGTTGCACCAAGGACATAAAGATCTTTTGCTTTATAAATTGAATCGGACGAGCATACAATTTGAACCTGATCAAAACCAAGTGGCAAAAGTGAAATATCGTCTGATTCAAGCCCACTCACAAGCAAAGTATAAAACTCGTCAAGCGACATTTTTTGCTCTCCCAAAAATTGTGAAAGCATTTGCAACACTTCGCTTGCTTTTTTAAACACCTGCTTTGTTGCAAGTGACTCTCTTGTTTCACCAAGACTCTCTTGAACAACTGAAAGATTTTCAAGTTTATCTTTCATATTAAACTTATCAAAAAATGAGAAAAGTGCATCAACAATTTCTTTTGTTGTTTCATTTTCTTTTATGCCAAGTGCAAAATCATAAAACACATTTACAATTTTTTGTCGCACTTCTTCGGCATTTTCAAGCATTTGTGGATTGTCTTTTCCATATTCAAACGGCTTTAAAAATTTCGTATAATTTGTTCCGAATTTTAAAACATAGTTTTCAAAATCATCAACCTTTGAGGAGTCTAAAAACAGCAAGTTGTTTCTTGCAAACTTTATCACCTCTTCGCCATCAAGGTTCTTTTTCGAAAGTGCAAAAAGACTTTTAATGAAAATGTAAAATTGATGGTTTTCTTCTTCATATGGCATTGAAACAAAATATGGAACACCAAAATTATCAAGTTGCTCAGTAAGATAATTTTCAAGGTCTGGGTTTGCAAGATAGCAATAAATCTGACCATATCTTCTTTGACCCTTTAAAACACTTTTTTTAATTTTGCTTGCAACCATTTTACATTCTTCGCTCACACTTGGAGTTCCAAAAATTTCAACACTTCCAGACATTTGAGAAGAAATAATCGGATAAGCATATAGATTGTTTTTCAAGTTTTCAAAATCTTTTGAAAGTTTAAGACTTTTAAAAGTTGGCTTATATGCAATATGAAGTTCATCTGCAATTTTTTTGAAATGCGAAAACACTTCATTTTCACTGATGTGCGAATTCTTGCGATCAGGGTGCATAAATGATGCAGAAACTGTAACACTTTTTGCATTTTTAACAAAACCTTTAACAACCGACACCATGTTAGATGTAAGCGAATCAAATCCAACAACAAACATGTGTGCATTTTTGATAAAATCTGAATTTTCAGACTCTTTTTCAAGCATTTCGAGCCTGTCGTTAAGGTCAATCATGTTTTCGCCAATATAATTTTCATATTCACGATATATAAGAGAAATATCTGCAAGTTTAATTTTAAGTGCAGAAGTAAGTTTCTCTCCAGCTTCAAAAATTTCTTCAGGAGAAACCCCACTTGATTTAAGTTGTTGAATAGTGTCATATAATCCTTCCGCAAAGCCTGCAGTTTTTGCGGTTTTTTTATAGCACACAAGGTTGTCTTGGTTTTTTAAAATTATGTTTCGAACAATCATTACTCCACCCTGTTTTGAAAGTGGAAGCTTTTTTACTGTTTGAATTTTTCTTAAAAGCCTGTTAAAACTGTAAATATAAATATTTGCAAATGCATGGTTTTTCGAATTTTCAAGCAAAAATCTTTCTGCAAGCAAAGTTTTTGTTTCTGGAACCAAAGCAATAAACGTTTCTGTTTTGTTTTCAAAAGCAGTTTTTGCAAGCAAAGAAAGTGCATTCATCATTGCACCATTGTCTGTTTCAGATAAGATAAAATCCATTTTCATTTGCGTTCACCTATCTTTATTTTATCAAACTTTTCACACAATATCAATCATTTAAATTTTGTTTGACATTATTTTAAATAATAATATAATATAATTTAACCAAGGAGACCTAAATGGAATTATTATATATCATTGCAACAATTTTAATTTTGCCTGGACTTATTTATGGAATTTATGCACAAGCCAATGTTTCAAGAACTTTTAAAGCATATGACTTGATGCAAAATCGCTCAGAAAAAACCGGTGCAGAAGTTGCACGAATCATGCTTGATAATGCTGGTTTAAACGATGTTAAAATCGAACGCATTAAAGGCAATCTTACAGACAACTATAATCCAAAAACAAAAACTTTAAGCCTTTCAGACAGCACTTTTGAAAGCAAAAGCATTGCTGCCATTGGTGTTGCTGGACACGAGGTTGGACATGCAATTCAACACCGCGATGGCTATAAGCCACTTAAAATAAGAAGCATTCTTGTCCCAATTGTAAACCTTGCAACAACATTTTTCTGGCCACTTTTCGTTATTGGAGTTGTGCTAATGTCAATTTCACAAGCCTATCAACCAGCCGGCGAAATTATTGTTTGGGTTTCTGTTGCCTTTTATGGTTCAAGCACACTTTTCTATCTTGTAACCCTTCCTGTAGAATTCAATGCATCAAAAAGAGCGATCCAAATCCTTTCATCTGGAATTTTGGAACCAGATGAAGTTCCATATGCAAAAAAAGTTTTAAGTGCCGCAGCTCAAACATATATTTCTGCTCTTGTAACTTCTGCAATCTATTTCTTGAGATTTCTCTTTTATATTTTAATGATTTTTGGCAGCAAAAAAAGCGATAAATAGTTTGATTGAAATTTAAAAAGTCTTATTTGAAGCATATTAAAAATAAAAAAAGTTGGAAAAATTTCCAACTTTTTTTTATTTGTTTTCTAGCCAACTTTATCAAGAACATTAATATAAACCCATGGCATGTGATAGTAAAGCTTTTTAGGAACTTCAACAAAGTTTACTGACAGCAGATAAAGGTTCACTGGGTTTGCATTGTTAACCCACAAAACAATTGTTGTTCCAAGATGTTTCAAATTGTCATTTTCAACATATAAAGTTCCAACAAGGTCAAGGTTATTATAATAGTTTGTGATCACATTTTTATATTTCCCGCTCTCGTTGTTTGTTTTCTTTTTAACACCCCAAGAAGGGATTGGGTGGTTCGCATAAATTCCAATTCCAAGAACACCTTCACTCATTGGCTTATTGTAAAACCCAGGAGCACCAAAAGTGTAACAATGAATATCATCAATTGAAAAATCTGAATAAATAAAATCTGAATATTTAATGTTTTGATGGTTTTCACCATTATAGCTATCAACAATTTCCGAAGCAAGGAAAGCTGAAAGATATCCGCCAAGTGAGTGCCCTGTGATATAAAACTTTGTCATCTTTTCACCTTTTCCGGCAGAAATATTTTTTTCTAAAAGTGAAACAACACTTTTCCCAACCTCCAAAGTTTCTTTCATTTGAATTGGATATTCTTCTTCCATCATCATCGGAAAATATTGTGACGTATCTTTAATTTGATCAGTTCCAGAAAGTGTTAAAGTGTAAACCGATTTATCATAGCTGTTCACCCAAAGTTTATATGAAAGCCCACTTTCTTTGTTTTCTTTTTCAAGAAGACGCCAACCAGAAACTTTGTCATCACCAATTGCCATGAAAGTTTTATAAACTTCTTTCAAAATTCCAACCGAAACTTCAGCAGCAATGTTGCACATTGCTTTTGGTGAAACACTTTCGCTATATTTTTTATAGTTGAGAGTTTTTTCTTTAACATAAATTGAGCCAACGTTATATCGATTATTCACTGGGCTTTTATAAACACTATTAGAGTTTTGCACCATGAAAACCGCCACAACAAGCAGCACCACGAGGGTCAAAATGAATCCTAAATTTTTCTTCATATGTTCTCCCCCAACCTAAAATGAAAGCAAAGATGGAAAGAAAGAGAAAATGAAAATCACAACCCAAAATGCAAGAAAAATTATTTTTAAAACAAGACTTCGATTTTTCAAAGCTTCCATGCATGTTATAATGATAAGAATCATTGGACCATATAACATTGAATAAGAAATAACACTTAAAATAAATCCGCCAACCGGCAAATAATGAAAATATGAATTTGAAATAAAAAGAGCATAAACAAGTGTAAGATAAATTGCAACGATTTTTCCAAGCATATCCCACAAATTTGTTGTTTTTCTTTCTTTTGTTATCTTTTGTTCTTCCATGTGATTTCTCCTTAATTTCATTATACATATGTATTTTGACTTTTGCAAACAATTAGAAAACATATAAAACAGATTTTTTGCATAAAAAAAGTTGGAAAATTTTCCAACTTTCATTTTTTATTGATTTGCAACAACTTTAACATTAATCTTTCCAACAACACCTTTATAAAGTCTTACTGGAACAAGATATTCACCAACAGCTTTGATTGGAGTTTCAAGTTCAATTTTCTTTCTGTCAATATCATAACCCATTCTTGAAAGTTCTTCTGCAATTTCTTTGCCTGAAATTGATCCAAATGTTTTTCCATTTTCACCAATTTTTGTTTTCACAACAACAGTAACATCTTTAAGTTTTTTTGCAAGAGCTTCAGCTTCGGCAGTTTCTTCTTTAATCTTTTTTGCAAATGCAGCTTTTTCTTGTGCATTAATATTCAAATTTCCAGCAGATGCAGGAACTGCAAGTTTGTTTTTCAACAAAAAGTTGTTTGCATATCCATCACTAACATTCACAATGTCACCCTTTCTTCCAAGAGCTTTAACATCACTCGATAATATAACTTTCATAATATTCTCCTTTTCTGTGTTAATTATAACGACAAATCATGGTTCTCGTCAACTCTTTCAAGTGCTATTTAATGCCAAATTTCTTTATAATGTCTGAAAGAAACTCTCCACTTCTTGCTTCATAGTGTAAAACGCTTTGTTTTTCTTCACGATTAAATTTATAAAATTCTTCAAACTTGTCATCGTTCTCTTTAATAAAAGCATCAACATTGCCACGTTCTTTCATTCGATCTTTAATTTCTTGCCTCATATTCTTTGAAGGATATATAAACACAAATTTAATGTTTCTTGTTTTGAAATATTCATAAAGTTCTGGGTGCGGTGCAGCAATGATGATTTTTCCTTCATCAACATAGTTGTCAAGCTTGTCATAAAGAGCTTTAATATATTCATCATGTTTTGCACGTTTTTCAAAAGGGCGATCGCCTTTTGTTCTTTCAAGATCTTCCCTTGAAATGTTTTCCGGCACAACATATTTGCATCTAAGTCTTTCTTCATCAGCATCTATAAATCGTTTATCACGATCACAGACATATGACTTTCCAAGCCCTGGTGTTGCCATTATGGCATCAAATTTAATGTTTTGATATTCCACTTTCCTTCACCCCATATTGAAATTTCATTATAAAGAATTTTAAATATTCTGGCAAACAAAATTGAATAGTTTTACGATTTTTTGAACATAATTAAATCATCAAGAAAAAGGAGACAAAAGCAATGTATGATTTGAAATGTAAAAGAGTTGGGTGTGTTTATAATGAAAACTGCAACTGCACCGCATCAAACATTAAGGTTGGAAAAATGACCGAATGCGAAACTTATAAACCATCAAAACTTCATCAAACAAAAGAAGAAAAAGAAGACAAAATCGAACAAAAACCAACACGCAAAAACATTAATGTTGCCTGCGATGCCTGTTGCCTTTTTAATGAAAATTGTTGCTGCAAAGCAAATGGTATTTCTGTAATGACAAACAATCAAGAACCTGAATGTTGCACTTTTATGCCAAAATAATTTAACGTTCCATTTGCAAAGTTGAAGTCAAAATCGAGCAAATTATCAACCTAAAATAAACATAAAAAAATCACCAAAATTGGTGATTTTTTTATTATGCATTTGGCTCGTCTTCTGTTTTTTTAGACGCTTCAGATGTTTGTTTTATTTTATATTTCTCACCCAATGGAACAAATTCCAAATTAACTTGTTCCGGCTCATCTTCTTCACGAATTCTTAAACGATAGTCGATAAGTTCTTCAAGCCATTGGTTGCAACGTTTGTTTTCCTTTTCAGCAATCAAAAGAACAAGATCTGTAACATCATGTGTTAAAACTGACTTTTTCAAGCAATCAAACAATCTTTCTTTACTTCCATTATGGAAACGAACATCAGCATAGCCACCATTTTGCAAAATGAAGTTCATGCACAAAAGTGCCATTCTTTTGTTTCCGTCCATGTGTGGTTGAATTCTATAATATTCAGTCAAGAATTTTGCACCCTTAATGATTGGATGATCTTTATCCCAAGCACCATAATAATAGTCTTGGAAAAGCAAATCCATTCTTGGTTTGACAAGTTCACCAGGAACAGGATTGAAATAGCCCTGACCAACAATAATCACGGGATCGGTTTCATCTCTGAAACGATTGTAACGAATGATTCTTGATTTTTCTTCTTCACCTTGACACATTGTTGCATGTGCTCTTAAACAAACCGATTGATCAAGATATGGAGCATCTGAACTTAAAATATTTTTCATATATTGACTTGCATCAGTATATGCCAAAAGTTTGCGAATTTTCAATTTTTCAATTTCACGTTCAGCTTCTGTTTTCTCATAAGAAGATGTTGGATCAAGAGTGATTGGTTTTTCAATTCCAAGAAAAGCCATTGCTGTTTCACGAGATCTTCTTTCTTGTGCTTGCTTTGAAAACATTTCTTGCTTGAAACGTGGATGAATTTTGCAATATGCATAAAACTTTGAAAGTTTTTCGTCAATTTCACTTATGCTTGCCTTAACTTTTTCCATGTCGCAATAATAAGGCTTGCGATCGATTTCTTCAGTTAACCATTCTCCCATAATATTTCCCCCATATTTATGATTATATTATATCACAACTTGTCAAGTTTTGCAATATGCATTTTTCATGACCTTATTCATAATTATTGCAAAAAAAACAGGAAAGAACACTCTTTCCTGTTTAACTTCACACTTCAGCGATTTATAGTTTTGATAAACTATTTCAATTCTGCAGTTGCACCAGCAGCTTTGAATTTTTCAACCATTTCATTAGCTGCATCTTTAGCAACGTTTTCTTTAATCTTAGCGTTTGGAGTTTCAACCAAAGCCTTAGATTCTGAAAGTCCAAGACCTGTGATTTCTCTAACAACTTTGATAACGCCAATCTTGTTAGCACCAACGTCTTTCAAGATAACGTCAAATTCTGTTTTTTCTTCTGCTGCTGGAGCATCAGCACCAGCACCTGCAGCTGGAGCAGCAACTGCCATTGCAGCAGCGCTAACACCAAACTCTTCTTCAAGAGCTTTAACAAGGTCGTTAAGTTCAACAACTGAAAGACCTTTGATTTCTTCGATAAATTTATTGATATCTGCCATTTTTATTTCTCCTTAAATAAAATGAATATATTTTTTTTGTTTACGACTCACGTAATTATGCGTTTTTTTCTGCGATTTGCTTCAAAGCAACAGCAAGCCCACGCATAGGCATTGTAAGCATTCCAAGCAATTGAGCTACCAAAACTTCCTTTGATGGGATAGCAGCAAGTTTCTTTGTTTCATCAGCAAGAAGTTGTTTTCCTTCAAACCATGAAGCTTTAACTTTTAAAACTTTATACTTTTTCTCACCATCAACCGCAATCTTAGCAGGAGCAATAGGGTCTGAATTATGGAATGCAACAGCAGTTGTGCCTTCAAGAAGATTATCATCAAATTTGATGCCAAGTTCTTCAAATGCAATTTTCATAAGTCTGTTTTTATAAACTTTGTATGTTGCGCCAGCTTCTCTGAATGCTTTTCTAAGTTCAGATACTTGAGCAACTGTCAAACCTTTATAGTCAACAAGAACAATTGAAGCTGCATCTTTAGCATAATTTTTGATTTCTTCAACAACAACTTTCTTACTTTCAAAATTAGCTGACATTATATTTCCTCCTCTATTTTAGTGTGAAGTGGAAATAAAAAACCCTTGCGCTGGGAACAACACAAGGGATAACAATCTCTTTAATCTGTTCCTCGGTAAGATATTAAGGCTTATCGCCACTTACTGTCTTTGGCACGAATTTTCTATTTACGAAAGTAATTATACACCAAAAAACAATTTTGTCAACGGTTTATTTGATTTTATTTTGATTTTTACTATATTCATTTTAATATGTTATATTTTGTCATCAAGTTTTCTATACTCAAATTTTTAATTTTGTTTTCAAAAAAAATAAATCAAAATTATTTTAAGTTTGAAAATGTAAAACAAAAGATTTGCTGAAATTTTTAAACACAATAACGATTATTTTTGGTGGTTCGATAGAGAGCCGGAAACCCTTAATCCTTTAGGATAATAGTTCTTCACTCTTCCAAAAACAACTTTTCCGCCGCCAAGTGGAACACCATGAAAAAGAACCACTGCAAGGCCGTTTTTGTTGTCACACTCAATCTCGTTTCCAGAAAGATATTTGCTTATTGCATCTTGATTGTTTTCAAGTTTAATTTTGTTTTCAAAACTTCTTCCATATGCTTTGAAAAAGTGATGCGATGGTTCGATTCTGTCTTTTTTAAGTTCACCAAGGCAAACACCAATTGAAACAACACCAAAAGGCAAAGCATGAAGTGGAACTTTGCTAATATAAACATTATCGCCAAGTTTATAGAAATAAAAATCATCATCACCAATGGTGCTTTTCAAAAGTTGTTTTGCAAGCAATATTTCATTCTTACTTAAGCCTTGAATTTTATTTTGCCTTGCACATTCACAACCGTTTTCAGATTTTTTTATCATTTTGCAAACAAACTGCCCTTCTCCAAAATCCCCAAAAGGAAAGCACTTTCTTGAAAGTGAAGTTTTAATGCCTAAAACATCTTCACCAGCTGTCGTAACACTTTGAACATTTTCAGGAAGCGGAACAATTTCATATTCATATTCTTTTGCAAAAATTGCAACAGTTTCTTCATCTTCTTTCCTATTAAATGTGCAAGTTGAATAGACAAGTGTTCCACCCTGCTTCAACATTTTATCTGCTTCTTTCAAAATTTGAAGCTGACGAGTGTGGTTGAACTCTGGAAGCCCAGCATTCCATTCTGAAATGGTTTCAGGCTCTTTTCTGAACATTCCTTCACCCGAACACGGAGCATCAACCAAAATTTTATCAAAAAAGTCTGGCAAAAGCCCCGAAAGAGTTTCTGGAGCAAGGCTTGTAATCGTGCTGTTTTTAAACCCTTGCCTTTCAATGTTTGAAAGCAAAACATTTGCCCTTGCCCTTACAATTTCATTTGAAACAACAATTCCAGTTCTGTCTTTTTCTAAAATTTGCCCTGTTTTTCCACCAGGTGCGGCACAAAGGTCTAGAATGTTTTCGCCATCTTTAACATCAAGTGCCAAAACTGCAAGCATGCTTGAAGGTTCTTGCAAATATATCATTCCCGCATGGTGAAAAACAGAATTTCCAATTTTTTCATCGCTTTCAAGACAAAATAAATTGCTTTCATTTAAAATTGGTTTGATTTGATATGAAAAAAGTTTGCAAAACTCTTCGGGCAAAACATATTCGCTGTTAACCCTAAGCCCACGTTTTGCTGGTTTTTCCATGCTTTTTACATATTTTTGATAGTCTTCTTTCAAAAGACTTTTCATGCTTTCTTCAAATTTTTCTGGTAATTTTATCATGCCACAATTTTAACACACGAAAAAGCAGAGTGCAACAATATCAGGCACAAAACTTCCTCGGTCAAAATTTGTATATGTGTTTAAACTATTTACAAAAGTCAAAACATATGCTATAATACCCTTACTATACATTTAAGGAGTAAACAAAATATAAATGGACCCCTCGGGTATTCAGTTTTTAATTTCATCAGCTTCTGCCCCAGTTTTTAAGTGGACAGATGCACTTGCCATTGCTGGCGTAATTATTCTTATTGCTTTTTCCGCATTCTTTTCAGCAAGTGAAACAGCCTTCACAAAGGCAAACATGCTTCGTCTTCGCTCATATGCAGACGAAAAGAAAAAAGGTGCAAGACGTGCAGTTTATGTTTGTGAGCATTCAGACAAAGCACTTTCAACAATTTTGGTTGGAAACAACCTTGTTAACATTGCTTCAACAACCATCTGCGCATATTTGTTTTCAAAATTCATTTTAAACCCAACACTGTCAAATCTATTGAACACTGTTATCATGACAGTTATAATTCTTACATTTGGTGAAATTTTGCCAAAGTCAATTTCAAAAGCAAACCCAGACAAAGTTGCATTAAGATTCAGTGGATTTTTATATTTTCTCATGAAAGTTTTAACCCCTATCACATTTATTTTTGGTGGGCTTCAAAAACTTGCAACAAGAAAACAAAAAGACGACACCCCAACCGTTACTGAAGACGAACTTGAAAGTATCATTGACACAATGAATGAAGAAGGTGTTATTGACAATGACGAAGCTGACATTTTGCAAGGTGCAATTGACATTAAGACCATGACGGTTTATGACATCATGACCCCAAGGGTTGACATGATTGCTGTTTCTGTTAATGACACCCTTGACACTGTGAAAGAGCTTTTCATTGAACATCAATATTCAAGAATGCCTGTTTATGAAAATGATAAAGACAATATTATTGGTGTTTTAAACCAAAAAGACTTCATGATAAAATATCTCAAAAACGAAAAGATTGTTATCAAAGACATTATGACAACTCCATGTTTCGTTACTGAAACCATGAAGGTTGATGACGTTATTCGTTTAATGCAAAAAGAAAAGAAACATCTTCTTATTGTTCTTGATGAATATGGTGGAACAAGCGGAATTGTTTCAATGGAAGACGCAATCGAAGAAGTTGTTGGTGAAATTTATGATGAACATGACGATGAAGAACCAACAAAAACTCCAATCACAAAAATTGCCGAAGATAAATATACTGTTGACCCTGAAATGAGTGTTGAAGATCTTTATGATTATCTTGAAATTGAGCACCTTCCAGAAACAAGCTATTCTTCTGTTGGCGGAATGCTTTATGAACTTTCTGAAACCCTTCCTGCTGTTGGAGAAAAATATACCGTTACTGCAATTGACGATATTTTAAATGAACATAACGACTATGTTCGAACAATAACAAATTTAACATTCACCATCACAAAGATGGACGAACGCCGAATTGTCGAGCTTGAACTTGAAGTTAAACGTGGAACAGATGGCGAAATTATAAATAAAGAGTCTTCTGACAAAAAAGAAGAAAACTAGTTTCAACATAAAAAAATAAGTAAAAGTGGACGAAAATCCACTTTTTCTATTGACTTTTTTACAAAATAAATTATACTTTTGACTCGTATTGTAAAATAATATATAATAGTTATGTTAATATAAATCTAAATTTACAGGTGAAAAAATATGATTAATAATAAAATAAGAAACATTGCAATCATCGCCCACGTTGACCACGGCAAAACATCTCTTGTTAACGAAATGTTAAAACAAGGTGGAGTTTTCCGTGAAAATCAACAAGTTGAAGACCGTGTAATGGACTCTAATGCTCTTGAAAGAGAACGTGGAATTACAATTCTTTCAAAGAATGCAGCTTGCATGTATGGTGATATTAAAATCAACGTTATCGACACTCCAGGACACGCAGACTTCGGTGGAGAAGTTGAACGTGTTTTAAAAATGGTTGATGGTGTTTTACTTGTTGTTGATGCTTTTGAAGGAACAATGCCACAAACACGTTTCGTTTTGTCAAAAGCTCTTGAACTTAATCTTAAAGTTGTTGTTGTTGTAAACAAAATCGACCGTAAAGATGCTCGTGTTAAAGAAGTTATTGATGAAGTGCTTGAACTTTTAATGGATCTTGGCGCTTCAGATGAACAACTTGACAGCCCATTTGTGTTCTGCTCTGCCCGTCTTGGAATTGCTTCTCTTGACCCAGACAAACAAGGAACCGATTTAAAACCACTTTTCGAAACAATAGTAAACCACATTCCTGCCCCACAAGGTGACGAATCTAAACCTTTCCAAATGCTCGTTTCTTCTTGCGAACAAAACGACTTTCTTGGAAAACTTGCAGTTGGAAAAATTGAACAAGGAATAGTTAAAGTTGGCGACACCGTTACTGTTGTAAACTTCTTCGACCCTACTCGTAAATTCCAATTCAGAATCACAAACCTTTTCCAACATGAAGGGCTTAAACGTGTTCCATATACACAAGCAACAATTGGTGACATTGTTTGTTTGTCAGGAAGTGATCAAATTACAATTGGTGACACAATAACTGAAAAAGAAAACCCTGTTGCCGTTGAATTTGTAAAAATCAGCGAGCCAAGTGTTGAAATGGAATTCTCTGTCAACAACAGCCCATTTGCCGGAACTGAAGGAAAATATTCAACAAGCCGTCACCTTCGTGATCGTCTTATGAAAGAGGCCGTTAAAGACCTTTCATTAAAAGTGTTTGAAACTTCAAGTGCCGACACTTTCCGAGTTCTTGGACGTGGTGAAATGCACATTTCAATTTTGATTGAAAACATGCGCCGTGATGGTCTTGAATTTCAAGTTTCAATGCCTAAGGTTATTTATAAAGAAATTAATGGTGTTAAATGCGAACCAATCGACCGCCTTACAATTGATGTTCCAGAAGAAAGTGTTGGTGCCGTTATGGGAACAATCGGTTCGAGAAAAGGTGACCTTGTTTCAATGTCAAATATCGGAAGCAGAATTCGTCTTGAGTTTTTAATTCCTGCTCGTGGACTTTTCGGATATAAAAACCAATTCTTAACCGACACACGTGGTGAAGGCGTAATGAGCAGTGTGTTCGACAGCTATCAACCATATAAAGGTGAAATTCAACATCGTAACTTTGGTGCACTTATTGCCTATGAAACTGGCGAAGCAATTCAATATGGTCTTTACAATGCACAAGAACGTGGAAAACTCCTTGTAACTCCAGGAACTCGAGTATATGGCGGAATGATTGTTGGAATCAACCCAAAACATGAAGACATTGTTGTTAACGTTTGCAAGAAAAAACAACTCACAAACATTCGTTCTTCTGCATCAGATGAAGCACTTCGCCTTGAACCAGTAAAACCACTTACACTTGAAGAGAGCCTTGAATTTCTTGATGAAGATGAGCTTTTGGAAGTTACGCCAATTTCTCTCCGTCTCAGAAAAATTGTTCTTGATCACGTTCAACGTGGAAGAATGGATTTCAGAAAGAAAAACGGATAATAAAAAATTTAAAGAAGAGATTTGTTCTCTTCTTTTTTTATGCAAAAATAAAATTAAAGTCGAATAATTTCAATCTTCTTTCACAAAATAAAAACAGGAGAAAATCATGAAAAAAATTTTTAAAGTTCTGTTTTTATTTACTCTCATTTTTTCTTTCACATCACTTCTTCCAGCATGTTCTAAACGTTCATCACAAACAAACGAAGCTGCGAAAGTAAAAATTGAAGACACCACCTATCCTTCCCTTTCTGAAGCAGTAAAAAACGCAAAAAGTGGTGATACCATTCGTGTTTTTGATGATGTTTTAGAAAATCGAAACATTCTTATTGATAAACCACTTTCAATTGTCGGTGTCAAAAACCATAATAATATCAATCCTAAATTCTATGGTTCTTTCACTATAAATGCTTCTGGCGAAAACGACATCGTAACCATTAACGGGCTTGACATTATTCATAAAGGAACAGCTGAAAATAGCAACGAAAACAACACAAAAATCGGCATAAATCTTGTTGACGGTGGAGTAACAATAAAAGAAAACAAAATTTCACTAGACAATGAAAAAGAAACCGACAAAAACGTTGCGGGCATAATACTTTCACGAAAAAATGATTCAATAAATACAATGCCGATGATTGTTAAAGGAAACACTTTTGGAAACTATTTAGATAAGTCTGAAGGAAATTGTGCTCTTGTTGTTAAAAGTGGAAAAGATAATGCATTTCAAAACATTATTCTTAATAATGAAAATCTATATCGCCAAAACTCATTTTCATTCGCACAAAGCGGAAACCAATTTTTATCAATACGATATGAGCAAGACCCATATAAAATCAACTATTTTGTAACAAGTTCTTCAAAAGAACTTCTAGATAAACTTACAAACAATCAATCTTCGTCAGATTCAACATTCATTTTAAAAAATGCAACCGAACAAGTTGAAAAACTTGAAAATAAAATTCCAATATATCAAAAAACCGTCGTATGGTTTGAAGGAAACAAACCTTTAGATTTAAGTGAAAATGTTTTTGAGCTTCAAGGGACAATCAACTTTGAATCTGATGCAAAAAATGCAACAATAGAGAAAAAATCAAACACAGCATCAGTCATTAAAAATAAAAACAAAAAAATTGAAAACATCACGATTGTTTAAAATTGAAATTATATTTGTAAAAAATAGATTGTTTTTAATAAAATTTATACAAATGAAAAATCAAATTCTAAAATTTGCTTCATTTCAAAAAAAAGAGCCTTAAATTCAAAGCTCTTTTTTATCTCTTTTTTATATTTCAACTTTAAACAATTGAACATCACCATAATAAAGAATGCATTCACCTGTTAGAGTTTTCGCAGTAACCAAATATAAAACAACATCTTGCTTTTCGGTTGATTTAAATGCGATTGTTGTTTTCTTTTCGGTTCCAACCATAAAGTTTGAAGCAGTATTCACTTTTTTGTCATTTTGTTTTAAAACAAACTTAGATGCATCAAGAGTGTTTTCAGATTCTTTAACGTTATCAACATTAAGATTAATCTTGATATTATAATTCTCTCCATCAACAGTTTTCATTGCACTGTTTTTTACATATGTGAAATTAAAATTGTCTGCACCTGTTTTTGTTTTGTTGTTTCCACAAGCAACAAAAGCTCCTGAACATAAAACAATAAATAAAAGTGCAAACGTTGATAATATTTTTCTCATATTCCATCTCCCTGAATAAATAGTTGCCAAAACAGCAAAAAATATTCATAAAAAATCAAATATTACTTATAAAAAAACGCAAATCACATATATTTTTCAGGAATTTCCACTTCAAAACCATGTCTTGCAAGAAAATGTTTGTATTCTTTAAACCTATATTCTCTAATTGGCATTGGTGCATGATTTTTGAATATAAGCACAAGTGCAGGAGAAATATTCTTATATTTATCAACAAACATAACATTTTCCAATTCGCCAGCCTCCACCATGTTTTTCACTTTTGCATGATAATTAAAATATACCATCATATAACTTTTCACTTTTTTGCAGAATGTTATAACAAAGATATTTTAATTTGCATTAAAAAAGAACACTTAATGTGTTCTTCCATTTTTTATTCTTCAGAATTTGAAACATTTTCTGTTGTTTTATTCTCTGTTTCAGTTTCAGAAGCAATCATGTTTTCATCAGTGCCTGTTTTTTCAGACTGATCATTTATTTTTTCAACCTTATCTTTCTTCTTCTTTTTATCCTTGTTTTCTTTTATTTTAACTTTGCCTTCAGTTTCTTTTTGAATTTCTTCAACCGTGCTCCAAGTTCCAACAACTTCAGAAACCTTTGTAAAATATACAAATGCTTCTGGATCTATTTCTTTAACAATTGATTTTAGCTGTCCAAGTTGAAATCTGCTTGCGAGACAAACAAGTTGATATCTGTCACTTTTACTGTGCATTCCCTTCACTTGCAAACATGTGCAACCTCTTGCAAGTTTGTCCATAATCGCATCTGAAAGTTCTTCAGGTTTTGTTGTGACAATATTCACAGCACGAACTTGCTTATATCCATCATTCACAAAATCCGTCACAAACATGCTTAAAACAAGGGCAATAATAGTGTATGGAAGCAAACGAACACCATCACTGAATGCGATTGTTGACAAAAGAATAATAACGGCATCAATACAAATTATAAGTGTTCCAATTGTCGCTTGAGGTCTTTTCTTTTTAACAATGCAAGCAATCATGTCTGAGCCTCCAGTGGATCCACCAAATCTAACAACCAAGCCAACACCAAGTCCCATTATGATTCCGCCATAGATCGCAGAAACAAGCAATTCAAAAGTAATGTTAAGGTGCAAAAGTGCAAACAATTGCATGCTAAGCGAAAATGAAACAATTCCGATGAGTGCTTTTATAGCAAACCTTTTGCCAAGAGTTTTAAGAGCCAAAATATAGAGCCCAATATTAAGAATTAAATATATCACCGATGTTGGCAACACATCAACACCAATTTTCCCAAGAAGAACATTAATCACCATTGAAAGTGCGGAAAAGCCACCAGTTGAAATTTCGTTTGGTTCCAAAAATACACTGAAAGCAAAACCCATGATTATTGTTCCTATAATCACCATTGCAATTTCCAAAGTTAGCTGCCATTTTCTGCTTGCCTTTATATACATTATTTTCTCCTTTCATATATATTATATGTTATTTTAGTGTATCAATGAAGAAAAATAAAAACAACTTAAAACAATAAGTTGTTTTTAATGGTGACCCCGCCGTGAGTCGAACACGGGACTGAAACTTAGGAGCAATAGAAAATCATTAAAATAACCTTTCTATCATTTATTTTATAAATTATCATTAAAATTATAGTCAATTTTATGCATAATCTCAACCAAATTGACTATCTTTTCTAACTTTTAATTAATCCCACCTAAAATCACGGAGACGATTTGGTGCACTTTTGAACAATTTTATAGTTTGGGTGCAATTCTACTTTATAAGCCAATTATGGATCTTTTTGATAAAATTAAACTCTTCTTCTGATACACTATATGTATGGTCATTTTGATTTCTAATTCTGTTCATTTTTTCCATCCATTCAGTTTTCTTGTCTTTATTTCCAGATTGTAATTCTGGGTCTGAATATTTCTTTTCGAATAAATCCGTCCAATTTGATTTATAAACAGCAATCTTTCTATAATCACAAAGATGAAGACAATCCCAATCTTGATATTTTTTTGTTGGTTCTTCATATCTCTTTTTTAATGCCAATTCTTGAGCATCCTTCATTACTTGATATGGAACACCTAAAATTTGCCAATCTTCTCCATATTTATCTTGCAAAGATTTTTTAAAATCTTCTTTTAAATATGTTTCAATATCTCCTATCATACTAAATGCTTCTTTATTAAACATTTTTGATGTATCTTTAAGCCATTTTTCATATCCTTCAAACACCAAACTAGGAAATTTGATTAAAATTAATCCTTGTAAAGTTCTCCAGTATTTAATTCTACCTTTACCACCATATGTTGTTTTTAAATTATTGCGTTGTTCTTCAGTAAAATTATTTACACCCTGAATTATTGCATCTAAATAAGGTTTAAAATTTTCAAAATGACTATTGATTTCATTTTTTTTATAATGTGTCGTATTTAAAATTATATTTGTAATGTCAGATATAATTCTTATTAATCCATAGATAGAAATATTAAACACCCATTTATTTATGTCTTCTGTTTTACCCCAATCAGACACATTTTTTTGTTGAATATATTCAAACGCTTTAACTAACAAAGTAAAGATATTGTCAAAGTTTTTATCATTATTATTTAAATCACAAATACCAGAACGCTCAATTTCTGTTCCTTTATATTTATTAAACAGACCAGATTTATCCAAAGCATCCCTAATTGTATCTAATGTAATACAACATTTGTCTGTTTTATTATTTTCACCAATAATAACTCTATCAAATAAAGGAGAATCTGTATTTTCTCCTAATTCCTGAGCAATTCTTGAGAAAAGAGCAGTGTTTCTTTCTGTTGGATTTTCAGAATCCCATAATAGATCCGCATTTAGTGTTGTTCTAAGATTTTTCGATACTGATTTTTGATTTTCATTAATCTCCATAAAAAGCTTTATCTGATCATTTTTAGCAAGATCCAAAAAGGCAACTACAGGTATGGTGTTTGTCTCTTTATATTGTGTGTTTGCATAACCATAAAGACGATGTTGTCCATCAATAATATAAGCAGATTTATATCTTTGAGGTAGTTTTAGTAGACCTATTTTTGAGATTGAAGTTTCGTCTTGCAAACTAGAAAGAGAGAAAGTTAACCCTTTTTTATTTGTATCAATGCTTATAATAACAGAGTTAGGAAAGAAACCACCATTATTAATAAAAGTTTCTATTTGTTTTAATCTTGATTTTCTAATAAGTCTTTGATATGTTGGCATATCATTTCTATTTGCATCTGTCCTATGAAGTATGTATCCTATTTTTAATAGTTTTTCTGGTTCTATAGAAAAAGAATAATATGTTAATCCTCCCATTTTGCCTTGTATGGCAGGTATTACTTCATCTAAGTTTGCAATCTTTTGTCCTGAGAACAGATTTCCTAATAATTGATACTTTGATGCGTTGCCGAGATGCTTGTTTAAATTGTTATAATATTCTAATCTATCATCATCGATATAAAAATATTTCTGTTCACCAATAAAGGAAATATCACTTTTAGAAATGGCGTAGTTTTTTGTGCAAATGATAACCTTAAATTTTTTATTGCAAGTAAATATCTTTCTAAGTTCTTTTAATAATTCTCCATAATTTGATTTGATATTTTCTAAGACTTGTTCAAAACGACTTATTTCTTTTTTTGCATAAGAATATAAGTAATAGCAAATTAGAATACATTCATTATCTTCTGCGATAAAACTAAAATCAGATATATCTTTTGTCTCATCATTAAAAGAATGTGGCAAATTGGGAATAATTTTGAAACCCATTTCACAAAACAATTGAACAAACTCATAATAACCAAGTTCAATTTCTGGTTTTAATTTTTTTACAATTGCTTTTGATTTTTGTTTTGAAGATACAACATATCCTTGCTCTTCATAATTAGAAATTTCTTCTTTTAAAATTGTTTTGCGAATAAACTTTTGTTTTACATTTGTCAATAACTTTTTTTGATCTTTACTTAAGTCTAGAGCTTGATTAATTATCACTAGAATTTCTCCTTTTAATATTAGTAAATAAATATTCTTCTATTTGTCCCCGCTTTGCATTCCTTCCACCTATAGTGCTAGATCGATTAAGGATATATTTGTAATCGCCTTTATCAAATATTTCATCAATTTTTTTGTGGGCAGCATTTGTTAATATATAATAAGCTTTTTTTTCTTTTATTTTATCTATAAATTCACTCAATCTTATTTGATCTTCTAATGAAAATAAGTTTTTATTATATTCTATAAAACCATTATTGTTGTGTGAAACAGTATATGGCGGATCTAGAAAGATTAAGTCTCCTTCTTGGATTTGATCTATAAAGCACGTAAAGTCACCTGAAGATAGAACTGAATTTTGCAATTTTTCAGAACATGTATTAAGAGATTCTTCATCGATTGTGTAGTTCTTTTTATACCCAAAAGGAACATTATATTCGCCTTTACTATTAACCCTATAAATGCCGTTATAGGAGGTGTGATTTAGATAAATGAATTGAGCAGCTTTCTTACTTAAACTTCTAAATCGTTTTTTTCTGATATCATAATAAATATCTTTTTCATTTGGAAATTGTCTTAAATATTTAATAACAGAGCCCTTATTTTCTTTAACTTGTTTATAGGTTAAGATTAGCTCATTATTTATATCATTAAGATAACATTTAGTAAAAGAAGCTTTAATATTAAAAAATATTGCAGCACTACCAAGAAAAGGCTCATAATAATTATTAAATTCGTAGCCTCTTATTAAATCATTTACTTCGTTAATTAACCAGCGTTTACCACCAGCCCATCTTAAAAAGGGTGTAATCATAATTTTCTCCTAAAAAAATTATAGCACAAAAATACAATTTTTGCACTATAATCACAAATTATTATAAAATTTTTATAAATTCAACACTTTATTTGAGTAATTCTTTACAAACTTTGTAGGTAGTTTCAATAACATGGTCAATTTCAAGGTTATGAAGTTGACCTTTTTCTATGTCTAAATTAAAATATTCTTTCCATTTTTCTTTTGAAAAGTCTTTTACGAACTCATCTTCTAATTCGCAAATTTTAGTTAATTTCAGTTGTTCTTCTGCACTTATTTTCTCGTTTTTTAGTGTATCTCTTACTAGTTGTAAAACGTGGTTCAACTTTCACACCTCCATTTGAAATTATAGAAGCACACTTGGCGTAATCTTTGCCATCGCTGTAAACCAAAAGCATAATGTCACTATGTAAACAACAAAACATAATTACATGAAAACAGCCTTTGTTATCAATACACATTTCGTGCTTATATTTGGCGATATTAGGGTTATCCTCTAGCAAATGTTCTCTAAAATAAATAAAATAATCTTTTGCCAAATATACCACTCTTTCAACTACATACTTAGCCACAAATCCCTCACTCCGATCAATCTTATTCCTTGCTAATCTCGCATTAAAAACATCACAAACAAATCTTGATTTCATAACCCATCTCCATGTGTTTGTGTTTTACCGTAAATATATTTCTTTTGCAAGTCATTTTGAGAAATATACGATTTGCTCCAAAAAAATATTATTTTGTTGCATTAACTGGAGAGAATAAATTTTTTGACTCAATTTTTAAGCGATAATATTTTTCTTATAAAATATTGCAAAATAAATACAATTTACAGATTTTTTATGTTATAATGAATACATCAAAACTTCTCATAGTTGTTAACTATGTGTTATTAAAGGAGTAATAATGGCAAAAGAAAAGAAAGAAAAAGAAGTTAAACAAGAAAGTTTAGAAAGCGTTCTTTGGACATCTGCAAATAAACTTCGTGGTGGTGTTGCGCCTTATGAATATATGAATGTTGTTCTTGGCCTTGTTTTCTTAAAATATCTATCTGACAGATTTGAAGTTAGAAGAAAACAGCTTATTGAAGAAGGTGACGGTTTTGAAAACGATCGTGATGCATACGAAGAAGAATTGGTTTTCTGGATTCCAGAAAAAGCAAGATGGAGTTATATCACAACATTTACAAAATCTCCAGAGATAGGAAAAGTTCTCGATGATGCTTTTGTAGAGATCGAAAAAGAAAATCCATCACTAAAAAACATTTTACCAAAAACCTATTCTAAGCTTGAAATAGATAAATCCGCACTTGGGGAACTTGTTGATCTGTTTACAAATAAACTTGACACAACAACATATCAGGGTGATTTGTTTGGAAAGGTATACGAGTATTTCCTTGGCGAATTCTTCAAAAGCTTAGGGCAAAAAGGTGGAGAATTTTATACTCCAAGATGTATTGTTGAATTACTTGTTAATATGATTGAGCCATTTAAAGGCAAGGTTTACGACCCAGCCTGTGGTTCTGGCGGTATGTTTGTTCACTCTGCAAAATTCGTCCAAGAACATCAAGGAAATATTGATGCAATTTCAATATATGGACAAGAGAAAGAAGCCAATACCTGGCGTCTTGCAAAGATGAACTTGGCAATTCGTGGTATTGATGCAAATCTTGGATCTTCAAATGCAGATACATTTCATGATGACAAACATCCAACACTTAGAGCTGATTATATTTTGGCAAATCCACCATTTAATATAAGTGATTATGGACAACCAAAATTGTTAAACGATCCTAGATGGATATATGGGATCCCTCCTGCAGGCAATGCTAACTATGCATGGATACAACATATTATTTCAAAACTTTCACCAAATGGTGTTGCTGGTTTCTTACTTGCTAATGGTTCATTATCAACATCAGGCAAAGAAGAGTATGCGATAAGAAAAGCAATGCTTGAAGATGGGATTGTTGACGCAATAGTCACTCTCCCAACCCAATTATTCTCGACTGTTGCCATTCCAGTATGTGCTTGGTTTTTAAGAAAGAATAAAGCAAATAAAGGCAGAACTCTTTTTATAGATGCTCGTCAAATGGGTGAAATGATTGATAGGAAAACAAGAGTTCTTACAGATGAAGAAATTCACAAAATTGCAGATACCTATCATAATTGGTTGAAAAACGAAAATTATGAAGATGTTAAAGGTTTCTGTAAATCAGCAACCATTGAAGAAATTAGAGAAGCTGACTATTCACTTGTCCCTGGCAGATATGTAGGTATTGATAATTCCAATGAAATGACACCAGAACAAGTCGAGGCTGAAATCAAAAAACTAAAATTAGAACTAAAAGAGCTTTTTGCAAAAGATAAAGAAATTGATGCAAAACTAATGGAAATTTTAAATAGTGACGATTAATATTTACTATGTGCTGTTGTTCAGACATTGAAATATCTGGAATATTATAATTAAGTAATACATTTTTATCGCCTCTTGGCATTTTTGTTCCTTTACTTGAAGAAACCAATTTATCAATAAAACTATCTGATGTTAAACAATAATAAATGTATTTGTTTAAATGACTATCTGATATGTTTCTGATACAAAACACATCATTTGAACAACCACCATTGAAATTGCAAAATAATCCCTTTTTGAAATATGGCCTTATATTGGAAATTAAAATATCTCCACATTTTATTTTTGTAACTTTGCCTTTTGGTAATGTCGAGGCAAAAGTAAATCCGCCGAAATTTGATATTAGATTTTCGGTAGAAATATAAGTTTGAATATCTAATAATTTAGTTTCAATCTTATCATTTATTAATGAACAGCATTCTTTTAATAACATAAAACCTCCAAGGAGTATAAAATGAAAAAATTAAAATTAGGTGATGTATGCTTAAGCATAACTGATGGTACACACACTACTGTTGTTGATGATAAAAGTGGTACTTGTTTTTTATTGAGTTGCAAAAATATTAAAAATGGTTGCATAATGATTAATGAAAACGACAGAAAAATTAGTGTATCTACGATGATTCAATTAAGAAATAGAACAAAAATGGAAATGGATGATGTGTTATTAACAACAGTTGGAACTATTGGCCAATCTAGTATTGTTAAAGATAATTTTCCAAATTATGAATTTCAAAGGAGTGTTGCAATATTAAAACCTAATAAAGATATAATAAATCATAAATATTTACATTACTTTTTAATATCACCATTAGGGCAAAATTTAATACGTGCAAGAATCAAAGGGGCAGTTCAATCTTGTCTATTTTTAAGTGATATAAAAGAACTAAAAATATGTGTTCCTAATTTATTTAAACAACAGCACATAGTAAATATTCTCGGAACTATTGATGATAAGATCGAAAATAACGAGAAAATTATAAGCAATTTATTGAATTTAGCTAATGCTAAATATCTTTATTTTGTCGCTAAAAATTCCTTTCAAATTAAAAAAATAGATGATGTTTTTGATATAGCAATTGGCAGAACTCCACCACGAAAAGAAAATGAATGGTTTACCATCGAACCTGATGGTATGAAGTGGATTTCAATAGCTGACATGGGTAAATGTGATGGTTATATTTTTAATACGAGTGAAAACCTAACTTATGATGCTGTTAAAAGTTTTAACATTCCAATTATACCTGAAAATACTGTAATTTTAAGTTTTAAATTAACAGTTGGTAGAATCGCCATAACAACAGAAAAAATGATCTCAAATGAAGCTATAGCTCACTTTAAAACGGATAATTACAAATTGACGCCTTACTTATATTTATTTCTAAAAAATTATGACTTTAATAAACTCGGCAGTACATCATCAATAGCCACAGCAACTAATTCAAAAGCAGTAAAATCAATAAACTTCCCATTACCAGATGCTAATCAAATTGATGAATTCTATAAAGTAATAAATCCATATTTTGATAAGATTAAATATTTGCAATATGTTAATAAAAAGCTACAAGGGACAAAGAATTTATATCTTAAAAAGTTCTTTGGATAAAATAAAAGTTCTTCCTAATCGAAGAACTTTTTTAAATATAATTGTTTTAACTCTGTAAGTTTTTGATTTTTTATAATTAGTTGAGATTGTTTTGAAATCAATAAACTTATTGTATTATAAATGCGTTCCAATAATTTTTTTTCCTTAGGAATATAGACTCTATATTCTTGCAAGGCTTTTTTATTTAGGTGTAAAACGGTAGTGCCAGCACAATATCCTAATGCATGTTTTTTGAAATCTTGATTATGTAATAGCAAATATAGTAAATTATTATTAATCTCTTTTGGTCTAACAATCACTAAGTCCATAGATGCAATTAGCTTTTCATAGTGTTTTTTGTTCAATATAATTTCAGCATTGCCAATTATCTCTGCATTTTGTGTTAAATCTGTATGGGCAACAACAATATCATATAAATCAACATATTGAGCAGACTTTGCACTATTGTTTTCGCTTAAATCTTTGAAACCGTCAAGTTTGAAACCTCCATTTCTGTCGAAATTTTTTATGGTTATCATGCCATATTTTGATTTAATTAATTCATTGCCTTTATAAGAATATCCACCTACAAATTCAGATATGTCTGTTAATGGAATATAATTGTAGTCGTTTTTATCGATATTGTTTTTAGAAAGATATTTGGAATAAACTAATTGCAATTCTTGTTCAATTTTTCTGTAAATTTTCTCGTTATTTTCGATCTTATCATCAATAGTTCCGAGAATATTTACTCAAAGGACATTACCAAGTGATAATTTTATCTACAATTTCTTGCTGTTCGTTGGCTGTTTTTCTTAAATAAATACGTGTAGTCTCTATGGATTCATGTCCCATCAAATCTGCCAGAAGTGCCAGGTCATTATATTTCTCTAAAAAATTTTTCGCAAATCTATGCCTAAATGAATGAGGATAAATTACCTTTGTATTCATGCCATATTCTGCCGCAAATATTTTAAGTTGATGAGCAACACCACGTGTTGTCAATTTTTCACCAAAACGATTTAAAAATAGATATCCAGAATGGATATTTATCTCATCAAGCCATTTTAAAGCCTCATTCTTCAGTGTCTTGGGAACATAAATTCTACGAACTTTTCCACCTTTGCCATATATATCTAAATATCCTTTTTCAACGTGTTCAACTTTAATTTGAACAAGTTCAGAAACTCTTGCACCAGTTGCGGCAAGAAACCTTACAACAAAATACCAGTTTGTTCTACCGTCTCGTTTTAATTTGTTCTTGAAGAAACGATAGTCAGCGTCGCTTATTACATTTTCAAGGAAAGTTTTATTTTGAATTTTAATAAGCTTTAGTTTTAAACCTCCTTTATTAACAATATCTAAATACTTGTTCAAAGCAAGTATTCTTAAGTTTACTGTTTTAGGTTTGTATCTTTCAATAAGAAAACCTTTATATGACAGTAAATTTTTCTTTGTGACTTCATCAAACATACCATAAAATTGATTTAAAGTATGCATGTATGAGTCAATTGTGTTTTGTGACAAATTTGTTTGTTTTAATTTCTTTTCAAATTCATCTGTTGTCATTTGTATTACCATATTTTTACCTCCTTATAGTAATACAAATATTTTACTTGATATTGTAGTCTAAATAATAAAAGAAGTTCTAATTAAAAAACTTCTTAAGATATAATTGTTTTAATTCGTTAAGTTTTTCATTTTCAATCTGTTTCTTAAATATATAATCAAAAATTGGCTTTACAATTTTATTAAACTCTAAATTAATATAGGCTGGTGCTAATGGAATCAGAGAATCCTTAATAGCTAATGATGTTAAATTTACTTGAACACCGCTATTTGATCTACCTCGTAAATATTCAAGATAATTGAATTCATTTGTAAGTAGATATAAATATTCATAAGATGTGCAATTCCAGTTATTTGATCTTAATAAACCAACTCTCTGATTTACTATAAAACGATCATCTTTATTCATTAAAGCTGTGTGACCAAGTAATGAAATATTTCCTTTCATATCGGTCATTGCCATAAGAAGATCACCTTTTTTTAATATATATTTATCTAATCCGATACATTGCTCTTTTGAAATCCAACTTTTTGTTCCATCTGTAATGAATCCTCCACCTTTTTTGATGCAACCCATTTTAAAAACATTATAAGAATTTGATAGTGGATTTTTAGAAAGGTCTTCACTTTTAAATGCATAACCATTTTCAAAATTCATTATGTCTTTTAACTTCACAACTTTCCAATCGCTAGGAATTAAGCCTATTTCTGTTTCTTGGAATTCACCAATAGAATTAGGGTAATTAAAATCAACAAACCATTTACGATATAACAATTTAGCGTATTGTTCTAATGCATTCATTGTATTCTCATTATTTTCAATCTTATCGTCGATAGTTCCGAGAATATTTACTATTGGCAAGTTATAAATATCACATAGTTTTTTACTATGTTTTATAAAAATATGTAAAAAACATCACAAAATACATAAATATATGTTATAATCTTATTGAAAATTGTTTTGGAGACACAAATGCTAAAGTTGATTTTGGATACAAATCTGTTTAAAAGAAAAGAACTTAAACATTTAGAAGACTATGAATTTTCTCAAACTTTTGAATTCCTTTATGAATTAATTTCAAAAGGTAAAATAGATGATGTGGAAATTTGCGTTGATCAAATGGCACTTTTAGAATATATTGAACAAGTTGGCCTATGGTATGAAGAAAAGATTGTAAAAGAATATAATAAGATTTTTGAAGCAATCCATCTTTTTTATCCTATTCAAAAGATGTATTTTAACTCTAAAGAAGATTTTATTGAAACCTATAAATCTGAATTGTTTCAAAATTTACAGCAAAGAAACATTAAAATAATAGAAACGATCCCCGAATCTCAAAATGGAGGAGTTTCTTTAGTAAAAATAATTGAAAAGACAATTAAAAACATTGCACCTTTTGATAAAAATCATAACAAAGATTTAAAGGATGCCTTTATTTCTGAAACTATAGATTGTAGAGCAGAAAAAGACGAGGAAAATTTGTACCTATTTATTACCTTGAATGGAGATGATTTTAAAGACAATGTCATTTTAATTCCGAATTATAAAATTGAGATTATTAATCAAAATGAAGATGTTTTACAGATTTTTAATATAATTACAAAATATGGTTCACATATCGATGATGATGTTTATTATAACGAATTATTAAAAAATCCAAGATTTGATAGAGATATTAAGCAGTTTGTTGAAACACATATACTAAATGAAGACTATTATTATTCTGTTCCAACAATTCAAAAGAGTAATGATTTATATAAAAAAACTTATGATATTTCTGAAGATAATATCTTAACAATATATTTTTACTTGTTAGACGATATTATTGAACATAAATGTGGGATTGAATACGATTTAACTAACAAAAAACCAAAAATTAAACGAAAGTTTATTAACTATTTAGATGATAATAACGAGGAGGTGTGTTTTGATGAATTTTAATGAAAGTGATCTTGAAGCCGCTATTATTGAAAAATTTAAACAAAAAAATTATGAGTATGGAAATGATCAAGATTCTTGGTTTGTTGAACGTGAATTAAGTGATTTTGTGAACAAGGATTTGTTATTTAAGCAATTAAGATCAATAAATCCCAATATAAGTTTTAATTTAATTGAAGATGCAATATATTCAATTTTAAATATTGATAACACTAATCTATTTGAAAGGAATAGAATTTTTCATAAGTATTTAACAGAAGGTATTACTGTTGAAACTGGAAACGATGAAAGCAACCCAACCATTAAACTAATAGATTATGATAATGTTGAAAATAATAGTTTTCAAGTTGCAAATCAAATAAAGTTCAATGAAAAAGGACAAACTCGCATTCCCGATGTTTTGATTTACATAAATGGTTTGCCTCTTGTTGTTTTTGAATTAAAATCACCAGAATATCGTGATGATACTTTTTTGATTAATGCATGGGAACAACTTGGAGGTAAAGGAGACAACGATGGATATCGTTTTGATATACCTACACTCTTTAACTACAATGCTTTTCTTGTTATAAGCGATGGGGCTAACAGCAAAGTTGGAACTTTAACATCCGATATTACAAGATACTCGGAATGGAAAAGTGTAAATGGTGAGCAAGGATATAAAAAGAATTTTGCTAGAAAACTTGATGTTATGCTTGACGGAATGTTTGAAAAACATAGACTTCTTGATATTATTCAAAATTACTTGTTTTACATAAGAAACGATAAAGAAAAGCCCGTTAAAATATTAGCACAATATCACCAATATTTTGGAGCTATCAAAGCCTATGATAGTATACTAGCACATAAAAAGCCTAATGGAGATGGTAAAGCTGGAATTATTTGGCATACGCAAGGCAGTGGCAAATCTTTTACTATGCTTATGCTTGCTCATAGATTGATTAAAGATAAAAAATTAGACAATCCAACAATTGTTGTATTGACAGATCGAAACGATCTAGATAATCAACTTTTTGGAACATTTAGCAGTGCAAAAGATTTTCTTGGCTCAAAAATTGAGCAAGTATCATCTCGTGACGATCTGATTGATGAAGTTGCAAAAATAAAAGTTGGAGGAATCATATTCACCACTCTACAAAAATTTGATAAAGATCGCGGATTCGTTAATGATAAAAACAATGTTATTGTTTTCTCTGATGAAGCTCATCGTTCTCATTATGGACTTGATGAAAAAATAGTAATGAAAAAAGAGAACAAAACAATTATTGAATACATTTCAAAATTTGGAATGGAAAAATATATCCGAGATAGCCTGCCAAATGCTACTTTTATCGGTTTTACTGGAACCCCAGTAAAAACAAAAGACAAAATGACAACCGCCATTTTCGGGGATATTGTTGACGTATATGATATGACACAATCCATTGAGGATGGCTCTACTGTAAAATTATACTATGAATCAAGACTTGCAAAAGTATGGCTCGATGATAGCAAACTACGTGAAATTGACCATTATTATGATGATTTGGTATCATCTGAATCTGCAACAGAAGAACAAGTTCTTGAATCTCAGAAAAAGTTAACCAACATGGAACTTATTGTTGGTGATGATGATAGACTTAAGCTTTTAGCAAATGATATTTATAAGCATTACATGGGTAGAAAAAATTTCTTAAACGGTAAAGCAATGATTGTTTGCATGTCTAGAAAAATAGCTTATAAAGTATACAACCTTTTGATAAGTATTGACCCATCACTTAAAGATATAATTGCTCTTGTAGTTACTGATAGCAATAAAGATACTGCAGAAATGCGTGAGGTTTTTGGAACTAAGAGAGATCGAGATGAGCTTGCCAGAAATTTCAAAGGTGAAGAAATTAAAAAAGGTATTCCAAGAAAGAAAATTGCCATTGTTGTAGATATGTGGCTTACAGGCTTTGATGTTCCAGACCTTGATGTTATGTATATTGATAAACCAATGAAAGGACATAATTTAATGCAAGCAATTGCACGTGTTAACAGAGTATTCCCTGGTAAAGAAAGTGGTTTAATTGTTGACTATATTGGACTTAATAAACCACTTGCACAGGCATTGAGAGATTATACGGCTCGTGATCAGAAATTTAATCTTCAAGATGTTCAGTTGACAGCAAAAAATTTAATTGATGAAGATATGTCTATTTTGGATGAAATGCTTTATTCGATAGACAAGACAAGATTTTTTAATACTAATGCTTCTAGCAGGTTTCAATCAATTACTGATGGCGCAGAATTTGTTATTGCTAATGAAGAACGCAAAAAACATTTCTTAAAGATTACAAGAAGATTGAAAGATGCATTTATTGTTGCTGCTGGAATATTAAACAATGAATATAAAACAAAGATATTATATTATGTTTCAGTTAGACATTACATAATGAAACTTGATTATGAAGGCTATCAGTTTAATACTGAAGAGATTAATAAGCATGTTGAAGAATTGATTTCTGAAGCCATCAAAGGCGATGAAGTTAAAGTTCTTTCTCAAGTGTCAGAAAATAAAGAGAAAGTAAAAATTTGGAATTTGTTAAGCGAAGACAATATCGAAGAACTTAGAAAAAACAACCCTCCACATATATTTATAAAAATTATGCAAAAACTTCTCAATGAGGCAATTAAAGAGTATAAGCAATACAATCTTATTAAATCCAATGAATACAGTGAAAAATTGAGATGGTTGCTTGATAGATATAACACAAGAGAAGATGCTTCGACTATAAACAAAACAATTATGGGGTTGGTTGATTTTTCTAGAGAAATGGTTACCGATAAAACAAATGCAGATAAAAACCATTTAAGAGGCCGTGAAAAAGCATTCTATGATGCCCTTATAAAAGAGGAAAGTGCAGTAGAAATGATGAAAGACGGAGTTTTGTATCAAATTGCATCTGAACTTAAAGATATCGTGCAAGAATATGCTACAGTTGACTGGTCTAAAAAGAGAAGCACTCAAGCAAAAATGAGAATGCAAATTAAAAAACTTCTACAAAAGTATAATTATCCACCAGAATATCGTGAAGGTGCAGTAGAAAGAGTAATTAAACAAGCTGAATACATGATGTAAACTTCTAGAACGGACTTTGATCCGTTCTTTTTTTATCATTTATTTTTTATGATTAATTTTTTAGAGACACTTACAAAAAGTGTCTATTTTTTATGTCTACAAGTAGATAAATTAAAAAACTACAATTTTTTAAAAAATATTTTAGGTATATCAAATGATGATATACCCTAGCTAGTAAAATTTTGGCAATAAAAACAAAAAACTTTTCCCGTTGTAACAGACGGTGTTACAACGGAGATTATAAAATTTTCTTAAAAATAATTCCAGCCAGGTCAAATGGTGAACTAGCGAAATTGCTAAAATGACATCGAAAAGTAGTTAAAGCTAAACGCTCTCACCTATTTTTCAAACCAAATCTGGTTTTACCGATGGACTGCAGACTTCGTTAAAATATATGCTAAAGCAAAGAATTGATCACTCTTTGTGAATGCAAAAAATCTAAAACAAGGAGATAAAAATGAAAACAAAAATCATACAAAAGGAACATGTGATCTATGCGACCAAAAATATTTAACTTCCTCAAGAAACATTACTTAGACTAGGATTAGATCTTAAAGAAATCCTACTACTCGATTACATTGAACAATTTGTTAGTAGTGGAAATATGAGAAGTAAAAGACTTGATGGAAAATGGTATTTCAAATAACCTACAAGAAGATAATGGACGATTTGCCAATACTTGGTATTAAGGAAAGACAAATTAGAAATATCATAACAAAACTTGAAAAGCTTGGCATCTTAAACAGACTTTCCGAACTTAAAAGAGAAATGTATCTTGAGGTAGATTTTGATGTGCTGTTCGGTAACAAGTTACCTGCTGGTTTTGACCTATCGGTAATTGGTTTCAAAGACACAGGTAATGGACTGCTGACAATAGATTATTATGATATTAAAAAAATTAAAATAATACATGATAGCGCGCGCGTGAAAGATTTGGATAAAAACAATCTTTATAATAATCTTTTAGCTAAACTTAGATTACACTTTGGAGAAACACTATATAGAGGTTTTATAGAAGATAAAGTGTTCATAGATGAAATTACAGATAAATATATCCTATTTGATGTAACTAACATTAGAATTATTGCCAATGAATATGGACAAAAATTTAAAAATGCTTTTGATGAAACAATTAAAGAACTTGCGGGCAAATACCCCCCCCGGCGGTCAAATCTCTAGCCAAAGGTTTTTAATAAGCGGACAGGCAGTCGCACGCATATTTTCGCATAATCAAAAATCAAAAAATTTTTCAAAATTTTATTAAAAAGTTAGGAAAATAAAGGCTTTTGCGTATTTTGATTTCAAAATAAAAATCAAAAATAATCAAATCTAAATCAAAATAGTTCAATATATAATATTTCAGTCTGCAATTTTGTGAAAACACAAGCCGTCATTTTCAAGTTTTAGGAGCGATAAATCTTGACTTGGATAATTTTATCAAGTGGACTGCTAAAAAAACAAAGAAGGCACGATTTTGACCAAAATAACAACAACATAAAGATAAACAGAAACAAAGTAAAAAGAATTCAAAGATATAAGGTTTAATTTTGAATAAATTTTGCTGTTTCACTGGACTCATGCTATCTCTTGCGGCACTTTTTGTTTCGCATAAGAATGCAAGTCTAAGTAGTGACAGCACCTGGAGGAATAATGCAAAGAATAAGAACAATTAAAGAAACATTACAAATGATTAAACAAGAAGATCCAAACACTGGACTAAGTGAATTCTCAATAAGAAAGTTGGCAGATGGATATAAAATTAGATCAATTAAAACTGGAAAGAAGGTATTAATTGACTATGATTCACTTCTCGCCTTCTTGCAGAGCAAAGATTATGAACCACCAATGGCACAAGTAATTATTAGATAAAAGGGAGAGACAATATTAGAAAGTTTGATGCATACTTTGGAAACATTAAACTCAACCAAATAACACCAGTCATGATGTAAGGTTTCCTAGATGAAATGATGGCAAAGAAATATGAACAAAGATATGCAATTCTCAAACGAGATTTAACACAATACTTAAAGTCTCACTGCATAAAACTGGTTGATGCTACTAGAAATAGTGGTATCTCCAGATCAATCTATTATTCAGCCACAGTTGACAACGGCATAAGGATTGATAGTGCCAAAACAATATGCAGTGCACTCAACTTAAACTTTGATGAGTGGTTTGATGTTAAAGTAATTAGTCGTCCGTACGCAAAAGAGACTATACTCAAACTTAAACGCACATTGGCAACAATTCTAGCCGATGCAAAAAGGCAAAGATTGGTTGAACACAACTTTGCATCTCGTGATTATATTGCGCCAATTCAAGGTCATAAAAAAGAAGTTAAGATACTCAACGACAAAGAGGCAAAGCAGCTAGCTGGATATCTAGATAAACTAGACAATCCCAGATGGAAGATTGCCCTGCTCATAGCACTCTTTATGGGAATAAGACGTGGCGAACTTGCTAACCTTGAATGGAAAGATATAGATTATTCAAACAAAACAATGACAATAGCAAGATCCGTTCAAGATATAGTTGGCTTTGGAATTATCACCAAAGAGCCAAAGACTGAGAATTCAAAACGCACAATCTCAATGCCAGACAAACTTATTGAATGCTTACACGAATACGAAGCTTGGTGGCAAAACCAGAAGAAGTATCTTGGTGATAGGCTTGGCGACACAGATAGACTATTCTGCACAGAAGACGGCAAACATATCTACCCAGGCCTGCTACAAGTATGGTTACAAAAAACTCTTGCACGAGCAGGACTGCCAATCGTTACGCTCCACTCACTTAGACATACAAACATTACTCTCCAGCTGATGGCGGGCGTAGATATGAAAACCATTTCAGCTAGAGCTGGTCACAGCAAAACTTCAACCACCAGTGACTTCTACAGTCATTTCCTAAAGAACAGCGATATCCATGCAAGTGAGATAATAAATAAAATATTTGAGTAAAAAAACACTGTCAGTTGATATGACAGTGTTTTTTTATAATTTTAACATTTGTTTTTCTATTATATTTCCATTTTTATCGTTAATAGTATCGTAAACAATTATTTTATTATGACTTTTATGAAATACTGATTGCCCAAATTTGATTGCAAGTGAATTACACATAGCTGGAAATAAATTAATTTCTTTGTTTTTACCATATATATTTCCAAGAATATCCAAAACTTTAATACATTGCACTGAAAATTGTGATAATTCTTCCTGCATATTAATGTTATCGATGCCAATTTTATTTGACTTTAACTGCCAAATATCTATATTATTACCTAGTGTTTTTAATATACGGTTATTCGAAATATCAGCACTAGATGAAATAATTAAAGCAACCTCATTGTTATTATTGATTTGTTTAGGTTGAATAATTGAAAAAACATTTTTGTTTTCGGTAGAATTATTATAAATCCAACCATTTCTGTGCTTTGTAAATATGTGTGCGTCTGTTTTATCAGATAATTCGTAACCGAATTTAATCAATAAATATTGTGGAGCCAATCCAAATACACATATTTCAGTGTTTGCACCATTATTATTTAAAAGTTTAAATTTATCTTTAATCTGTTGATTAAGCAATGATAAACTTATTTTTTTATTTTCATTATTAAGATTATCACTCAAATCTATTAAAGTATCATTAATGTGAAAGCTATTATTAAAACAAGTTTGTTTTAACTGGTTATCCTCAAAATTGAAATTAGAATCGTCAATAGGACTAATAAATTTTAAGCAGTATATGTTTTTTGGAGTTAAGCATTTCATCACTCCAAGGATATCTTTCTCTTTTTTGTTTTTTTCTTTCTTAAGCCAATCTACCGTATAAACACCTTCTAAAACTTTTTTATCAATTGTGGAGTGACATGTTCCACACAATAATATTAAATTATCGTAACTGTTCTTTTCTTGAGTAGATAATGTTTTATTTTCTCCACGAGGTCCTAAATCGCTAAATGCTTTAATATGTGCTTTCTCAGAAATATTTACATTACTGTGAGAATAATTATCATACTGTAACGGTCTATTACAAATAGTACAATGTCCAGCAGATCTTCCATATAGCAATGCAATTGTTTCATTAGTATACTTTCTTGTTTCTTTTTTTGTTTTATTCATTTTTTATGTCTCCTATATAATTCTTCATATCATTAAAAAATGCTATTTTCAAATACTTATTATTTTTACAGTTATTAATAAACGATCTAATATCGTTTTGATGAATACAATGCCTAATTATTTTACCACTAGCACAGGGACATAAATTGTTACCTCTAGCGAACTCATTTCTTAATATTCTATTATAACAATATATTAGAGTAGGGATTATTCTATCATTTGAAATATGAGAAAAAAATTGAGAGTAATAATCTATAAAACCTTTTTTAGCATGAGGTCTATCGCCTTTAATATAATTCTTGGTTTCTTTAAATTCCAAATAATTAGCCAAAAAAGGATCTAAAATTTTTGTCAAAAAATCATAAAAAGAACGATTTTTGCCCCAACATAATTCTATTTCATGGTTTAGTCCCAAACAACATAAATTCATTTTATCCTTATACACGTGTTCGTAATTATATAGAATTGAAAGATTTGGTAGGTAAACCTCTGGAATTGATTTAATCTTTGTTGAAACATTTATTATCACTGCAAACTTTGTTTGATAAATTTTATCTTCCACTTTAACATCTAGATTATATATACCTGATATAGTTTCAAATTCGTTATTATGATCAAATTTGTACTCATCAAATAAAATAAGCCCATCTTTAAAAAAATCAAAATCCATAATACTACCATCTATATGGTTTAGGAGTACTATCACTAAAATTTAATGTGCGTGATTTAGAACTATCTATGTTATTGAAATTAAAGTCATATAAAACCTGGTTACTAATTCGTTCTCCTAAACAACACTTTAATTTTTGCTTAATTTGTTCTGGCTCAAAGTCTAATATATCTATCAAATCACTTTTTACTTGACGAACCCATTTAAAAAATTCAGTGGCTTTTTCTGGATTTTCATTCCATTTGTTTGCTAAATTTTCTTGAGAATTTGCTGGATTTTTTATACACCAATAAGGTTTGCCGTTTTGCATATTTTTAGTAATTAATTTTTTGGTCTTAAAATCCTCACTAAAATCTGTTGTTATACCACCAATTGTTAGTTGAGAATAAAAAATTAGGCCTTCTATAACAGAATTTAATAAATCATATGTGGTATTGTATACTTTTGGATTTTCTTCAACAATCTTACCAACCAATGTAGTTATAATAATAGAGATTGGAGCATTGTCGCTATCGTTGCAATACATAACATCACGATGTCTTTTTAATATTTGTATTACTTGTTGCAAAGGAGTTCTAGTATATTCATCAGAAACAGAATCAATAGAATCAAACATTGTTATATTCTCGTTCAAAACTCTGAGCCTATCTTGTTTTTTTATTTCTCCATAAACACGTTGATTGATATCATCAAACCACTCAGCATAGCCTTTAGGATTACTGGTCATCCATTTATAATTATAAGGTTTAGTTTTTTTATCTTCAATTTCAGTTATTGCAATAGAAGTATTTCTATATTGTACGGGAGCAATAGAATTTTTAACCTCTAATGACTCATCAACACATGGTAACAAATCAACATGAAATGAGCACGTGTTAGAAGGATAGTGTAAAGTCCAACATCTTCTTTTTTCTTCTTCTAATAAGTTTCGGTAATTTTGAGAAGATAAACAGGATCTTAATGCTTGTTTTATTATTGATGGTTTTATGTTATTTTTGCTTGCTTGAAATTGTACTACTAAATCAATATCAAATTCGCCGTCTTTATCTTTGTAATATGGTCTAACTATTGTGCCCAATCTAAATGAACCCTGTTTATAAATCTCAACATTATTAATTTGATTTTTTATATAAGCGCTTAACCCACGCACAGCACTCATCGATTCGTTATACATTTGAGGAGTGATATCCAGTGTATGTGCAATTTTATTCATTAGTTCTTCTTTTTTAAATTTATCCATAAACATATCTCCTATAAAACTATATTTTTTGTTGTAATTACTAATAAAACATATATACTAATTCTACTAGACCAGTGTAAAACACCACGCATTTTTGAAGTTGTGCCCAGCCCACCAATCTTCCAAGCAATAGTAAATGACAAGCAATCAAATATAAAAGATAGGAATATATCTAATGCTTTGATACCTACTATACTCATACCGGTAATAAGTGTGTATAGTGTTCCCATATAACACCCTCCTTAAAATAATCTCGATTTTTTTATATAATTTTAAAAAAATCGGCGCAAGGACTTGCATACCGATACAAAATATGTTATAACATTATTGTTAAGAAATTAGAACATATTTCAAACGGCATTACGGAGCCTTATCCGTTTTAGAACAAGGTGCGAACTTGTTCTTTTTTTATGAGAACAGGCAATACCTGAAATCAACTAATACGTTTTTCTTTTCTCTGCACTATCTCTAGAAACTTTACATAATCTCATAATTTCTGTAATACTTAAATCTTGAGTTTCTTCATAGGGCATTAGAATTTCTCCACACAAAGCTTTTGCTTGCCATTCCATACTTTCATAACATTTAATTTCATTATTTTTGTACTGTCTATCCATAATTGGAACGAAACCTAAAATACAAAGTATGGCATGACATATTTCGTGTAGAATGTGAGCTCGATATCCTCCAATTTCATCGCAAGCACCCTCATAAACTGAATTTTTAACTTGTATCAAATATTCATTATTTGCAAAATCTGGAAGACATCTTGCTGGAATATTTCTTTCCAATTCTTCATCTTCAACTACTTCCGTATAAATATTGGGGAATAAAGAATGTATTCTTTCAAAAGAATCCACAACATTAAATTTATATTTATTTTTACAGCCAAATATTTTTCTTAATATAGACGCAATTTCTCTCAATGATTGTCGTTTAATTGGATATGTTTTATAATCCACTACTTCTTAACCTTGTTAAGGATTTCTAAAAGTTCATTTGCTACATCTTCATTTAAATTATCAAATGAACGCTGAAATGCTACAGCAACTTTCCTTTGCTGAAGAGATGCGTTGAGTAATCCCAACTTAACAATAGTCTGAGATGAGTCTATGGCGTCTTTTAATTGTGACTGTTCTGTTTGTGATAAAGAGTAATGTTTGCATAAAATGTTGTACCAATCCTCAGGAACTGGTCTTTTACCACATTCAACTGATGAAATAAATGCAGGTGACACACTTAATAATTTGCTAGCAGCATTTAAGTTCTCATGATTTTTAATACGAAGTATTTTATAAAATTCTCCAAATGGTGTGTATTTCATAAGATTTCTCCTTTATCCGAGGTTATTATACAACAACAAATAGCATATGTCAACCAATTTTATAAAAAAAATAAATCAAATTTGATTAAAAAACAAAAAAATTAAAAACAGTCTTTCTTGACTGTCTAAATTGGTGTGAATAGGCAGATTTGAACTGCCGACCTATCGCTTAGGAGGCGATCGCTCTATCCAGCTGAGCTATATCCACATATTAAGGTTTTTATTGGTGTTCGGTGAACTTTTGTTGAATTTTGGTTTTGTGTGGGTTTCATGTAATCGCAAAATGTCAGTGTTTTAGAGGTGTTTAGCGATTTTTATTTAGTTCAAGTCGGTACTTAGGAGGTTTCTGTAATATCCATTTTACTACGGGGTCATAACCGAAAATAAAATATCACTTTAAAGACTAAAAGTCAAGAGAACAAAATAGACATTATATAATTAAATAAGATTATTAAATGTATAAAGTATATTTTTTTCAAATGCTGAAAATCTATAATTTTAATTATAATCACATTATAAAGCAACATGAAAAACCTTGCAAATTATACAAAAAGTAATTATGTTTAACAATTCTTTTGAATGGACAAATCAAAAATGTTATAATCATCTCAATGGAGAAAACACATGAAAAAATTATATTTTAAATATGGAACAATGGGTTGCAGCAAAAGTGCACAAGCACTAATGACCGCTTTTAACTATAATCAAAAAGGATTTGAAGTTCTTCTTTTAAAACCTAATCTCGACACAAGAGACACTGTTGAAGGGAAAATAGTAATTCACACAAGAATTGGGCTTTCAAGAGAATGCATTGCTTTTTCGAAAGACGAGAACATTTATGAACTTGCAAACAAATTTGGTGCAAAAGTTATCATTGTTGACGAAGCACAATTTTGCACAAAAGAACAAATTGACCAACTAAAACACCTGACTTGTGATGACAAAGTTGTTTTGTGCTATGGACTTTTGAAAAATTTCCGTGGTGAGCTTTTTGAAGGAAGCAAACGTCTTGTTGAACTTGCAGAAAGCCTTATGGAAATTAAAAGCATTTGCAAATGCGGAGCAAAAGCAACAATGAATGCAAGAATTGTTGGAAATCGTGTTGTCACAAAAGGTGATGAAGTTGTCATCGGCGGTGACGAAAGCTATGAAAGCATGTGTTATTCTTGCTGGAAAAAATATCAAGAAGAAGATATTAAATAAAATTTAAACATCAATTTTCAAAGAAAAAATATAAGAAAAAATCCATCAAATTTATTGATGGATTTTATTTTTATACTTGTGCAAGTTGCACAATTTTTGGTTATTTTGCACAAATGAAATTATTGCTTATTATTGAAATTCCAATCTGCAATTTCTGGCATGTCAACACCATATTCACGAATATAATCGTGGTTTGCATCAAGCATATGATTTGCATATTCATAAATTTCTTTATATTTTGCTTTTGGAAGATTCAACATGTCAATTGCCTTCAAAAGTTGATGATAGCGATCAATCCCATTCATTTGACGAATGTCAAATGCTGTTGTAATTGTTCCTTCTTCATTATACCCTGAAACAACCATATTTCTATTTTTTCTTGAATATGTAAGTTGATGAATAAGTCTTGGATATCCATGGAAATTAAACAAAATTGGTTTATTTTCCGTAAACACCATATCATATTCTTTATCTGTCATTCCATGTGGGTGGTCGGTGTTTGGAACAAGTTTCATTAGATCGACAACGTTCACAAACTTAACATTAAGTTCTGGCAAAAATCTTTTAAGAAGAGTTATTGTTGCAAGTGACTCGATTGTTGCTGTGTCACCACAAGAAGCAACAACAAGATCTGGATTTTTAGTGTTGTTCATTCCTGCCCATTTCCATTCGCCAACACCTTTGGCACAATGCTCTTTTGCTTCTTCAATTGAAAGCCATTGATATGTTGGGTGTTTTGACGCAACAATAACATTAACATAGTTTTTACTTTTTGTTGCATGATCAAAACATGAAAGCAAGCAGTTCGTGTCTGCAGGAAGATAAACCCTTACGATGTCTGCCTTTTTAGCAACGATATGATCCATAAACCCTGGATCTTGATGAGTGAATCCGTTGTGGTCTTGTTGCCAAACATTGCTTGTTAAAAGCAAGTTAAGTGATGAGATTGGTTTTCTCCAAGAAACTTCTTTTGAAACTTTAAGCCACTTTGCATGCTGTGCAACCATGCTGTCAACAACACGAATAAATGCTTCATAGCTGTCAAACATTCCATGACGTCCAGTAAGCAAATATCCTTCAAGCATACCTTCACAAAGATGTTCTGAAAGAAAGCTGTCATGAATTCGTCCGAGTGGTGAAAGGAACTCATCATTATCATAAATTCTTTCACAAAATGCACGTTTTTCAGATTCGAAAATTTTATAAAGTCGGTTACTCATTGCCTCGTCTGGACTGAAAACCCTATAGTTTTTATTGTCTTTATTTAAAACAAACAAATCTCTAATATAGCCGCCAAGTTCAAGCATGTCCTGAGCCTTTATAGTTCCATGTCCCTTGAAAGATAAGGCATAGTTTTCAATTGGTGGAGTTTTAATTTCTTTTAAAAGAAGCCCTCCATTCGCATATGGCGATGCAGAAAGTCGCTTATCTCCCTTTGGCAAAATTTCTGCGATTTCTTTTTTCAAACGATAGTTTTCATCAAAAAGTTCGTTTGGTTTATAGCTTTCAAGCCAGCCCTTCAAAAGATCAAGGTGTTCAGGTTTTGTCATTGAAATTGGAACTTGGTGTGCACGAAAACTGTTTTCAATTTGTTTGCCATCAACAATTTTTGGACAAGTCCAACCCTTTGGTGTTTTTAAAATGATCATTGGCCATTTAATTTGTGATTGAACGTTTGATGCATTTTTCTTTATAAGCATAATGTCTTCAATTGCTCTATCCATTGCAAAAGCCATTTTCTTGTGCATATCCATTGGATCACTTCCAGCAACGAAATATGGACGATAGCCATAGCCATCAAACAATGAAATAATGTCATTATCAGACAAACGAGAAAGAACTGTTGGGTTTGAAATTTTAAAGCCATTCATATGAAGAATTGGAAGCACTGTTCCATCGGTTTTAGGATTGATAAATTTATTTCCGAACCAAGATGTTGCAAGCGGACCAGTTTCAGCTTCACCATCACCCACAATACAAGTTGCAATTAAATTTGGATTGTCAAGAACTGCACCAAATGCATGTGAAAGAGAATAGCCAAGTTCGCCACCTTCATGAATTGATCCTGGTGTTTCTGGAACACAATGAGAGCCAATTCCACCAGGGAAAGAAAATTGTTTGCAAAGTTGTTTCATTCCTTCTCTGTCTTGTGAAATTTTTGGATAAACCGAAGAATATACACCTTCGAGATAAGAGTTCGCAACCAAAAAGTTTCCGCCATGTCCAGGACCAGAAATTAAAATCATGTCAAGATTATATTTAGAAATCAAGCGATCACAATGAGCATAAACAAAGTTTTGCCCAGGAACGGTTCCCCAGTGTCCCACAATTTTTCTTTTAATGTCTGCCATGCAAAGTTCATGGTCACGCATAAGTGGGTTGTCAAGAAGATAAAGTTGTGCGGCTGAAAGATAGTTTGCTGCATTCCAATATTTATTAAGTTTGTCAAAATATTCAGGAGTTGAAAATTTGTCTTGCATTTTTATTTCACCTTTTTATTGATTTTTCTTCATTATATCATATGAAATGCTTCACATAATAATGTTTTTTAAAATTTATTTTAAACAAATTTATCATTATCAAACAATATATAATGCAAAATAATTGTTTTTTATAGGCATAGTCAAAAAAATCATTTGCCAAACAGGTGTGTTTTATGATAATACGAATATAACAATATTAAAGGAGACTAATATGAATAAAACAAAAAAATCATTAATGATTGTTTCTCTTGTAACTCTTGCAATTTCATGTTTAATGTTGATTTTAGCTGTTTTTAAAGTGAAAATCTTTCAAGGAATTCCTCTTAGATTGCTTTTAATTTTTGCAACGACTTCACTTTCATGTGCAATTGCAATCAGCGAGCTTAACGTTATCAAACGTAAAAGGGTTCTCGGATTTGTTGGACTTGGACTTCTTGGAACATCAGTTTTAATGGCACTTATAGTTTTCTGTTCTCCACTTCTTTTCAAATATAACGTTTTTAACAGAATCACAGGAATTGTTGCCGTATTAAGTGTTGCATTTATCATTATAATTTCAATCTATTCAAAACTTGAAAAAACACTTCTCGGGCTTCAAATTCCAACCTATGTTGCAGTCAGTGTTCTCGCAATCATGCTTTCAATCATCATTGGCGGATTTAAGCTTCTTGAAATCAAGGGAATGCTTGAGCTTTTGATTATTGATGCAATCATTACAGTTGGTCTCTTGATCGCATCTTCAGTTATCGCATCAAAAAGAAACGAACCAGAAGAAAACAAACTCAGCGAAGTTGAAATGCTTAAACTTGAAAACGACAAACTAAGAAAAGAAAATGAAGAGCTTAAAGCAAAGCTTGCAGGTCTTCAAAAATAGTTTGAAATTAATATTAAATCAGGGTTTTCCCTGATTTTTTTATTTTTGATTGTAATTAAACATCTTTTGTGTTAAAATTAAATGGTATTTTTTGGAGAAATAAAAATGTATTATAATTATGACATTAGCGACAAGCTTGTAAAACTTGCCGAAAAAACAGAAAAGAAAATTCAACCAATTTTTAAAAACATTGACCGCATTTGCATGCTTAACTCTGCCAAAGTTCTTCATGCCTTTCAAGAAGAAAGAGTTACAACAACCGATTTCAACGAAATCACCGGTTATGGTTTTTATGATGAAGGAAGAGATAAACTTGAAAAAATCTATGCCCGTGTTTTTGGTGCAGAAGATGCTCTTGTCCGAAATCAAATTATGAGCGGAACTCATGCCCTTGCCTTAACATTTTTTGGTCTTTTGAAACCTGGCGACACTTTCATTTCAATTTCTGGCGACCCATATGACACTCTTAAAAGTGTTATCGGAACCGAAGGAAACAGCAGAAATTCACTTTTAAAATATGGCGTGAAATATGAACAAATTGAACTTGTTAATAATGATTTTGACATTGAAACAATTGTAAATCGTCTTAAAAAACATGATGTTAAGCTCGTTGAAATTCAAAGAAGCCGTGGCTATAGTGACCGCAAGAGTTTGACCATTGATAAAATTGAAAGAGTGTGCAAGGCCGTTAAAGAAGCAGACGAAAATGTTATCATCATGGTTGACAATTGCTATGGTGATTTTGTTGAAGAAAAAGAACCAACCGAAGTTGGTGCTGATATTTTGGTTGGCTCACTCATGAAAAACCTTGGTGGTGGTGTTGCAAGAACCGGCGGCTATGTCGTTGGAAAAAAAGAGCTTATTGAAGATGTTGCCGAACGTTTCTCTGCTCCATGTATTGGTAAAAATATTGGTGCAAACCTTAACGAAAACCTTGATTTTTATCGTGGATTTTATGTTGCTCCTTCAGTTGTTGCTTCTTCTGTTAAAACTGCTGTTTTTGCAAGTGCAATGCTTCAAGAACTCGACTATGAAGTTTCACCAACCTTTGATGAAAAAAGAACCGACATTATTCAAACAATAAAACTTAACACTGCAGAAAACCTTGTAGAGTTTTGCAAAGGAATTCAATTCGGTTGCCCAATCGACAGTTTTGTCACACCAGTTCCAGCACCAATGGACGGATATCCACATGATGAAGTAATGGCTGGCGGAAGTTTTATTTCTGGTTCAACAATTGAACTTAGTTGTGACGGACCAATGATAGCACCATATTTTGCATTCATGCAAGGCGGACTCACCTATGAATATGGTAAGCTTGGAATTATGATTGCTTTAAACAACATTATCAAATAAAATTTCACCTGTTTTAAGAATATTATTATATTGATTTTGCGTTTTTACATTCCTTTAAACAACTCAATTGAATAATTCGCTCAATAATCGCAAAATAGTAAAAAAATAAATTAAACATAAAAAAATCATGCAAAATTGCATGATTTTTTTATTAAAACATTTTTGAAATTAGATCACGAACCACTGTTCCGTTTGCTTTCCCCTGAGTATGTTTCATTACATAGCCAATAATAAAACTCATAACCTTTGGGTCTTTTTTGAAGTCTTCAACCGCTTTTGGATTTTCCGTCTTGAATTTTTCAAGAATTTTTACAATATCTGATTCGGTTATACTTGAAAGAAGATTCAATTCTTTTGCCAAAACTTCAGGTTCTTCTTTTGTTTCAACAACTTTTTCCATTAAAACAAGACCATTTGTTTTTGTGATTTTTCCTTCTTCTGTCATTTTCACAATTGTTGCTAAATCTTTTTCAGAAATTGGGAAAATTGGACTTTCAGAATCTTTAACCATTCTGAATAAATCAGTTAAAATCCAGTTGCTAATTTTCTTTGGGCAATTAAAATATGAAACACATTTTTCAAAATAGTCTGAAACATATTTGCTTTCTGTCAAGTGCTCACTATCATTTTTTGAAATGCCATATTCCGAAACATATTTTCTTCTTCTCTCTTGTGGCAAAGTTGGAATTTCTTTCGCAATTCTTTCTTTGTCTTCTTCCGTAATATCAAAAGGCAAAATGTCTGGATCTGGAAAATAACGATAGTCCTGAGTTTCTTCTTTGCTTCGCATCGTGAAGTTCTCACCAAGAGCATCGTCCCATTTTCGGGTTTCTTGATAAACCACTCCGCCATGCGACAAAACTTCTTTTTGTCTTTCAATCTCATAGCAAATTGCTCGTGAAACACTTTTAAAAGAGTTAAGGTTTTTCATCTCCGTTCTTGTTCCAAGAATTTTTGAGCCCTTTGGTTTAAGCGACAAGTTAACATCACAACGCATTCCACCCTGTTCCATTTTACAATCTGCAATATCCGCAAAAACAAGAGTTTCACGAACTTTTCTCAAAAATTCATCAACTTCTTCCGCACTTTCAAAAACTGGTTCTGTTACAATTTCGATAAGTGGAGTTCCACCACGGTTATAATCAATAAGTGTTCCTTCAGCTTTTGAAATATGAATAAGTTTCCCTGCATCTTCTTCAAGGTGAATACGGTTAAGATTCATCTCTTTTCCGCTGTCTAAAACAACCTTTCCGCCAAGACAAATTGGGTGAACAAGTTGTGAAATTTGATATGCTTTTGAAAGGTCTGGATAGAAATAGTTTTTTCTTTCCATTTCTGCATGGCTGTTAATTTTCGAGCCAAAGCAAAGCCCGGCCTTTATGCAAAGTTCAACCGCTCTTTTGTTTATATTTGGAAGAGCACCGGGCATTCCAGTGCAAATTGGACATGTATTTGTGTTTGGTTTTGCACCAAATTCGTTTTTGCAAGAGCAAAATATTTTTGTTTTTGTTTTTAGTTCGGCATGAATTTCAAGCCCGATTACAACGTCAAATTCCATCTTACTCTTCCCCCATAATTTGTTTCGCTATATCATATAAAACGTCTTCAGTTTTGTTTTTGCCCATAATCTGCAAGCCAAGTGGCAAGCCATTAAGTGATGCATATGGAACACTGAGTGCCGGAATTCCTGAAATTGAGGCAGGAACCGTGAAAAGATCTTCAAGATACATGCTTGTTGGATCTTTACTCTTTTCGCCAAGTTTGAAAGCAACAGAAGGTGTTGTTGGTGTCAAAATCACGTCACACTGTTCAAATGCTTTTTCAAATTCTTTTCTAAGAAGACTTTGAAGTTTTTTTGCTTTTTTATAATATGCATCAAAATATCCACTTGAAAGAACAAAGTTTCCAAGCATGATTCTGCGCTTAACTTCATCTCCAAAACCTTGACTTCTGCTTTTAACATAAACTTCTTCAAGAGTTTTTGCATCGCTTGCACAAGTTGCATATTTAACCCCATCAAAACGTGCAAGGTTGCTCGTTGCTTCTGCTGGAGTTAAAACATAATAGCATGCAAGGCTGCTTGAAATGTGTGGAACACTTATTTCCTTTATAGCATGTCCCATTTTTTGAAGCTTTTCAATTTGATTTTTAAAAAGTGAATATTGTTCAAGTCTTGCAATTTCACTTGAAAGTTCTTTGCAAAGTCCAATTGTATAGGTCTTTTTTGTTTGTCCAAAATCATTTTCAATTGATGTTTGATCTTTCTCGTCTTTGCCAGAAATCACACTTAAAACAAGCTTGTTATCTTCTATTGTTTTTGTAATTGGTGATGCTTGGTCGGTTGACGAAGCAAATGCAACAATTCCATATCGAGAAACCGTTCCATAGGTTGGTTTAATTCCAACAACACCATTAAACGAACTTGGCTGACGAATTGATCCGCCAGTGTCTGTTCCGATAGCAACAGGTGCAAGTGAAAGTGCTGCAGCAACCGCACTTCCGCCAGATGAACCACCAGCAACACGAGTTTTGTCTTTAGAGTTAAGTGTTGCTCCATATACACTTTTTTCGCAACTTCCACCCATTGCAAATTCGTCCATATTTGCACGAGCAATGATAATTGCACCAGCTTCTTCAAGTCTTTTCACAATTGTTGCACTATACGGCGAAACAAAATCTTTCAAAAAGGCACTTGCGCAGCTCATATGCTTTCCTTTGCATAGAATGTTGTCTTTAATAATGACAGGAACACCAGCCATTTCACCATGTTTTTCACCACTTGCAACTTTTCTGTCAATTTCTCTTGCTCTTTCAATGCTATCTGAAAATGTTTCAATAATTGCATTATATTCTTTAAAACTTTCAATGCGATCAAGGAAAAACTTTACAACACTTTCTGCTGAAAACTGTTTTTGCTTAACACCATCTGAAATTTGTTTGATGCTCATTTTTGAATAGTCCATTATTCCACCACCAATGGCACTTTATAGCACCCGTCTTTTTGTTTAGGAGCATTCAAAAGCGGATCAAAATCTTTTTGCACTTCCGCCTTGTCTTCACGAAGAGATGAAATTGAAACACCACTTTTCTCTTCTTCTGGAAGATCCAATTTTGTGATCTCATCAACAAATGCCAAAATCTTTTCAAGATCTTCTTCAAATTTTTCTTTTTTATCATCTTCAATTTTAAGTTTGCTTAAACTTTCAAGATGTTTAATGTCAATTTGCATTTTCTTTCTCCTATCTAAGTTTAATATGAATTTCACGAAGCTGTTCTTCTGTGACAAATGATGGAGCCCCCATCATTAGATCTTGAGCTTTAGAACTCATTGGAAAAGCAACAACTTCTCGAATGCTTTTTTCACCGAGAAGAAGCATTAAAATTCTATCCACCCCAGGAGCAATTCCCGCATGTGGCGGAGCACCATATTGGAAAGCTGTGTAAAGTGCACCAAACTTTTTCCCGACATCTTCTTGCGAATAGCCAGCAATTTCAAAAGCCTTTAACATTGTTTCTTCATCTGTGTTGCGGACTGCCCCACTTGAAAGCTCAACACCATCGACAACAACGTCATATTGATATGCTAAAATATCAAGTGGATCTTTTTCTTTAAGAGCTTCAAGCCCACCTTGTGGAAGGCTGAAAGGGTTGTGACAAAATCCAATTTCGCCAGTTTCTTTATCTTTTTCATACATAGGGAAATCCACAATCCAGCAAAATTTATATTCGCTGTCATCTTTAAGCCCCAAAGTTTCGCCCACTCTTGTTCTAAGGGTTGAAGCAAGTGAGAAACAAAGTGAAGGATCTTCATCTGCAATAACAAAAATATCATCACCCACTTTTGCTTTCGTTGCCGCTTTAAGGTCTTCACATTCTTGCTCTGAAATAAATTTTACAATTGGTCCTTTAAGTGAGCCATCTTCTAAAACTCTGACCCATGCAAGACCTTTTCCTCCAAGAGATAATATCTCTTCTGTAAGTTTATCATAAAACGAACGTGGTTGTCCACTTGCACAAACAGAAAAACCTTCAATTGTTTTTCCGCGAAATGCTGAAAACTCTGATTTTTCAAAAACCTTGTCGAGCGATTGCATTTCAATTTGAATTCTAAGGTCTGGTTTGTCGGTTCCATATTTGATTAATGCTTCTTTATATGGAATTTTAACAAAATGTCTGTCTGGCATTTTTTTGATTCCAAACTTAGAAAAAATCCTATAAAGCACGTCTTCACAAACCTCAAAAACATCTTCTTGAGTTGCATAGCTCATTTCCATGTCAAGTTGATAAAACTCTCCAGGTGAGCGATCTGCTCTTGCATCTTCATCTCTGAAACATGGTGCAATTTGAAAATATTTTTCAAAACCAGCACACATCAAAAGTTGTTTAAATTGTTGTGGAGCTTGTGGCAAAGCATAAAACTTGCCTTTATGCACACGGCTTGGAACAAGATAATCTCTTGCACCTTCCGGACTTGAAACTGTAAGAATCGGAGTTTGAATTTCCTCAAAGTCTTTTTCTCTCATGATTGTTCTCATTTCAAAAAGAACATCACTTCTAAGTTTCATTTTCCTTTGCATTTCTGGACTTCTAAGGTCCAAATAACGATATTTCAAGCGAACATCTTCACTTGTTTTTCTGCTGTCTTCAATTTCAAATGGAAGCATGTGTCTTGCTTTTGAAAGCACTTCCATTTTTTCAATTAAAATTTCAATTTTTCCAAGTTTTGATTTTTCATCAATTGTGTCTTGGTCTCTTTTTTGAACAGTTCCTGTAACGCTTATTACACTTTCTTTTGAAAGTGAAGAAAGCAAACTGTCGTCATGTGTTTTGAGTTGCACAAAACCATATTTATCACGAAGGTCGATAAAAACAATTCCGCCATGATCACGGACAACCTTCACAAATCCAGCAACTTGAACAGTTTTTCCAATATAAGACTCGTCAAGTTCTTTGCATGTTATTGTTCTATACATTTTTATATTCTCCTATTTTTTGGTTATTTTTAAATTGATTTTATTTTTAAAATATATTGATAATTTTTATATTAAAAGAAACATTCGCCCCGACGGGCATTTGTTTTAAGTTTTAAAAGTTTCATGATTTTTCTCCTTGAAAACAAAAAAAGTGGAAAGGGGTTAACCTTTCCACTTTGCTTCTATTTGTTTATTATTTTGCCTATTTTATAACAATAGAAAAGGAACCCATTATATTTAATGTGTTTGCATTATTATTGTTATTGTTGTTAGCAAATATTTTAAACATAACTTGCTCCTTCTTTAAATTTTATAATGTCAGTATAACATCAAAATCCAAATCTGTCAACCACTTAACACCTTAAAAAAACATTCAAATGCATAAGCGACTTTTAATATATTTATATATTACTTTTTCAAAATTTAATCAAATTGATATTTAAAACTGCAATTTTTAATTGATTTTTGTAACTTTTCTTTTTGAAATTTTATATGCATCGCCATAAATCTTTTCGCCATTTTCATCAACCAAAATATATGAAAGGTTAGGAATCGCAATAAAATCATGCCAATCCGACATCGGCAAAATATATTCTTGAACGGTGTCAAACTCAAGTTGAAATTGATAAAAAACGCCATCAAAATGTGGGATTATAATTCCATTATAAAGCCCTAGTCCATCAAGCCAACGTGGTTCATCTTTTCCCATTTCAATTTCAGGAAAGTTTGCAACAATCTTTCCAAGGTTCATTGCACCTGCAGAAACTCCAACAATCACACCTTTAAAGTTTGAAAGAGTTTCAGCAAGTGACATTTCTTCAAAAAACTTAAGTTCTCTCAAACATGCCCCACCACTTAAAACAACAAGGTCTGCACCACTCACAATCTCTTTCGCATTTTCTGAGTTTCTATGATCAAGAACAATTGTTTCTTTAAATTTTATACCGGTTTTCGCAAATGATTTAGTCATCATTTTTGCACGTTTATCATTTTTTAAATATTCATCTGGATCATTTGCAACAAAAACAAAACGATTTGTGTTTTTCAAACTTTTTGCAAGGTTTGTTGCAAAATCATTTGCGTTGTCAAGTTTTGAAGGAAAACGAATTCCGAAAATTCCCTTTTTATAATATGGAACAATGCTCGTTAAAAAAATTGTCATCTTTTATCTCCTTTTCTTTATTTTATCACAGCACAAAAATTATTGCACCTTTTTTGATGCAAAAAAAACAACAAACCAAAATGATTTGTTGCATGTTGTTTTAATTAAATTTCTCGTCTTTCACGAAGAGCTTTTGAAAGAGTAACTTCATCAGCAAATTCAAGCTGTGTTCCAGCAGAAAGTCCTTGAGCAATTCTTGAAACTTTAACACCATATGGCTTAACCAATGTTGCAATATACATTGCAGTTGCTTCGCCTTCAACATCTGGACTTGTTGCAAGGATAACCTCTTTTGTATTTCCTTTTGCAATTCTTTCAATAAGTTCAGCAATTTTAATGTCTTTTGGTGCAATGTTTGCAAGTGGATTTATTGTTCCGTGCAAAACATGATATGACCCGTTATATGAATGTGCTTTTTCAATTGCCATTACGTCTTTTGGTTCTTTAACAACACAAATTGTTTGCTCGCTTCGTGTTTGGCAAATTGGACAAATCTCACCTTCAGCAAAGTTCCCACAATTTTTGCAAAATCTAACTTGATTTTTTGCATCTAAAATTGCTTGTGCAAAATTCTCGGCATTTTCCTTTGAGCCCGTAACAATATAATATGCATATCTTCCAGCGGTCTTTTTCCCAACCCCAGGAAGCTTGCTAAACTCATTCGTAAGACGGTCTAAACTTTCAATGTTAGAAAGATCCATCTTACATCATTCCTCCAAAGCGTCCAAGCTTTTCTTGTTTTAAAGCATCTGCCTTTGCAGCTGCATCATTAAATGCAGCAAGAACAAGGTCTTCAAGCATTTCAACATCGTCTGGATCAACAACAGAAGGATCAATGTTAACAGCAACTGGAGTTTTGTTTCCTTTAAGTGTAACTTTAACAAGTCCACCACTTGCTTGTCCTTCAACTTCAGCTTCCTCAACTTCTTGACTTGCCTTCATTGCTTCTTCTTGCATTCTTTGTGCTTGACGCATAAGAGCTTGCATATTGTTGTTTCCACCGCCCATAAATCCACCAAATTTTCCCATAAAAAATTCTCCTTAAAATATGATAATATTATATTTTTTTATAATCATTAAGTCAAACATTATTCGTCAACTTCAAGCTTTCCGCCAAAATATGACGAAAGCTCATTAACATTTCCTGCACTTTTCTGCTCTTTAACTTTAAATTGATATGAAATTCCAAGATTGTCAAAAAACTCTCTTAAAACAAGTTTGTTTTTCTCTCTTGAAATAAGCTCAAGTGTAAGCTTATCATCAACATAAAAAGTTGCTTCTTTTCCATTTAGGTCAACATTTTGAACTTGACGAATTGCCGTTAAAAGCCCCATGTCTTTATTTTCTCTCAAAAACGCAAGAAGTTGACCAAGCAAATTGTTTGCATTTTCTGAATTTTGCACACTTTTTGGTGCATTTTCCACGGTTTTTTGCACTTTTTCTTGATTTATTTCAACATTTCCAGTTATAACCGGTCTGTTTTCTGCATTTTTTGCCTGAAGAGTTGTAATTGCTCCGCCATAAACAATTTTTTCAAGTTTTTCAACACGTTCAAGCATGTTAACATCTGCAAGTGTCTTAATGATTGCAGTTTCAAGGACAATTCTTGGATTGATGCTATATCGAAGTTCAGCCTCAATCTCGCTAAGATTTGTGATGAGTGCGACAATTTTTGCATATGCTTCTTCGGTTGCTTGCTGTTTCATCTTTTCAAAAGTTTCAAGAGATGCAACAACCATTGTTTTTGCTCTTTCACCAAGAGTTTGAATTATCATTAAATCACGAAAATATGAAATTAAATCTTTGCTTAAAACAAGAGGACTTTTTCCACCAGACAAAACCTTGTCAAGCTCAATCATACTTTGCCCCATATTGCCCGATAAAACTGCATTTGAAATTGAAAGAAGCATGTCTTTTTCAGTTGTTCCAAGAACTTCCATCACGCTTTTATAGGTCAGATTTTCGCCCGAATATGAAATGCATCGGTCAGCAATTGACAATGTGTCACGAACACTTCCTTCACCAGCTCTCGCAATCACTTCAATAGCAGAATCTTCCGCATTTATCTTTTCATTTTTGAAAACTTTTTTAAGAAGCATTGAGAGATCTGCAACTGAAACAAGACCGAAATCAAAACGTAAACATCTTGACAAAATTGTTGCTGGAAGTTTATGCACTTCGGTTGTTGCCAAAATGAAAACCGCATGCGATGGTGGCTCTTCAAGTGTTTTTAAAAGTGCATTGAATGCACTTGGCGAAAGCATGTGAACTTCGTCAATAATATATACTTTATATCTTCCGGCAACTGGTGGATATTTGACCTTTTCTCTTAAATCACGAATTTCATCAACACCATTGTTAGAAGCAGCATCAATTTCCAAAATATCAATATTATTCCCTGCAAGCGCTTTGCACGTTTCACAGTTTCCACACGGAGAACCATTCACAGGGCTTTCGCAGTTGATTGCTTTTGCAAATATTTTTGCTGTTGATGTTTTTCCCGTTCCACGACTTCCACAAAACAAATATGCATGTCCAATCTTGTCATTTTTAATCTGATTGACCAATGTTTGAATAATATGGCTTTGACCGATCACTTCATCAAAAGTTTGTGGACGATATTTTCTGTAAAGAGCAAGATACATGTTTTTCTCCTTTAATTGTTTTTAACTTTAAGTTTGATTCTTTGAATTGTGTTTGTAACACTTCTTGGGTTTGTTCCAAGCTCTTTTGCAATTTGAGCACTTGTAAGTCCTTCAAGATAAAGCGAAAGAACTTTTTGTTCGTTTTTGCTTAATATTCGAATAAGCAGATCAATTCGCTCGTCATCACTTTCATGTGAAAGAAAAATTTCTTCAGGGTCGCCCGCAGTTCCAATTTCGCCAATTTCAAACTCTTCATCTTCGCTGTTTGTTCTCACAATTGGAACCGAATTGTTAAGCGGTTGGTTTTTCTGTGCATTTGCATGCTTGATTGCATCAATAACCTTTCTTTTCACACATGTCATGGCATATTTTGTGAAAACTTCACTTCCATATTCCGCCCTTGATGTGTCAAAGTTTTTGATGGCTTCTAGAAAACCAATCATTCCTTCTTGATAAAGGTCTTCACTTGTTCCGCCGACAAGATAAAAACGCCTGCAAACTGCACGAATCATGCTTGCATATTGATCAACAAGTTTATTGAAAAGCTCTTCATCAAGACAATTTTTTTCCATTTTTATTTTCCTTGCATTACTGCTTCATACATGCAAATTCCAGCAGACACACTTGCATTCATAGAGTTTACATTGCCAGTCATTGGAATTTTTATGATTTGATCTGAAAGTTTTCTTGCAAGATCTGAAACCCCAAAGCCTTCAGAACCAACAACAATTGCAACATTTCCTTTAAGATTTGTTTTTCTGATATCCTCTCCGTCCATGTCTGCACTATAAACAAAAATATTTTCTTCTTTAAGACGTTTAATTGCATCATTAAGGTTGTTAACTTTTATAACTTTAACATAGTTTATAGCCCCGGCAGATGAACGAATTACTGTTTCATTCACAAGCGCACTATGACGAGCCGGAATAATTACACCCGAGAACCCAAGACATTCTGCACTTCGAATAATGCTTCCAAGATTGTGTGGATCTTCAACACCATCAAGCAAAATGAAAAGTTTTCGCTTGTCCGAATTTTCTAAATCTTTCAAAACCTCTTCAAGATCATAATATTTATAATCAGTTGTAAAAGCAATAATTCCTTGATGATGCCCAGTTTTGCTCATGCGGTCAAGAACTTGTTTTGGTGCAAATTCAACACGAATCTTTTTGTCTTTTGCATTTTTAATTTGTTCACGAATTTCTGCATCGTTGGTTTTGTCAACCACAACGATTTTTTCTATTGTTGTTCCAGATTTAATTGCTTCAAAAACTGGATTTTTTCCTTCTGCTAACATTTATTTCTCCATTATAGACATGTTTAAAATCTGATTTAATCTTTCGCTTTGACCAGTCAAATATAAAAAACCAATCAAAGCTTCAAAAGCTGTTGCATAGTTATATTCTGAAACCGAATAGTTTTTTGCAGTTTGCCCTTTTGCAGTGTTTCTTGCACGCATTGCAATGTCATGCTCTTCTTCAGAAAGAAGTGGCTCGATTTCTTTGAAAACTTTGCATTGAAAGCCAGCATTTATAAATTCTTTTGTCATACGAGTAAGTTGATTGACTTTATAATCTCCACTTTTTGCAAGATGCTCACGCACAAACAAAGTGTGAACACTGTCACCAACAAAAGCAAGTGCAAGCGGCTGCATTTCTCTGACTTTTTGTTTGTTTAAATCAAATTCCATATTTCCCATAAATAAATTATACCATTTTATTTGCCTTGAAGCAACAAATAAATAAATTTCTAAAAAGAAAAAGTCCAAGCGACATTTCGCCTGAACTTTAAACGGTTCTTTTGAACGCTGTTAAAAAATTATTGCAACCAATACCTATCAGTTGTTTGATCCCAAACATCTTTTAAATTTGCTCCATCAACTTTTGCATTGTTTTTAAAATCATCATCACTTTTAAAGAAATCTTTTTCTTTAGTTTTTGAATTGAAAAGTCTAATCATTTTTCTTTTATTATCATCATAAACAATTTCCACGGCATAATAAACACCTTTATACTCAAACTGCATTTCACCGTAACTATGTAGAGCTTCTATAAAATCATCAAAATCAGGTTCAAGTGGTTTTCCTTCCTTATAAAGCTGCCTGGCTTTGTTCAGTGATATCAAATTTGGTGTTGCAACAATGTCTGGATTCTCTTCATTCAAAAAGCAATTCCACCACCCGCAAAAAGAACACTTGCCTTGTTTGTAAGTGTCAACATCAATAATCTGAGAACAAACTTCACAATTTTTCTTATATGTTTTCCCCATTCTTCTCTCCATTTTTTATTCATACAAAAATTCAAGGTCATTTCTGTTTTATTTTAAATTGTTTTTTTATAACGCCATAAGCAAACGTTTTTCGTTTTACAGATAGTCAGGGTTTTCAACCTTGTCCCAAATGTCTTTCACATATTCATTTCCAATTTTTGCATTGTCAATAAAGTCTTGTTTATCATTAAAATAATAAACATTTTCAGGACTCCAACCAAACTCAATTTTCGTTTCAGTTTCACCAACCAAAAACAAACAACAATCAAGATCTTTATATCTAAATCCTGCTTCACTATAAAAATATAACATTTCAAGAAAATCGTCCAAATCAGGCTCTATTGATTTTCCTTCCTTATATAATTGTTTTGCCTTGATTAATGACACTTTATTTGGAAAAATCACTTCCGTTTCGTTTATTTCTCCAAGACTATTGTTATACCAATTGCAATGCGGACATTCATTATTTTCTTTTTCTCCGTCTGACAAAATTTCACCACAGACATCACATCTTTTTATATTTCTATTATTCATAATTACTCCTTTTCTTTCTAACAATAATTATCATTTTTCGGAACTGATTTTTCCCGTGGCTTTAACTTCGTCCAATCCCAAGGATGATCGTGTGGAAATGTATGTGTATTGTTCGAATTACCATGTTCCAAATCCCTATCCCAAATAGCCTTCCCTTCAGCATCATACCACCGCTGTTGTATTAACTTTCCAGTCAATTCATCATAATAGTTAGTCCTTGAATTAGGTGGACAGCCTTTAATTTCTTTAATATTCTTTCCATAAGGTCCGTAAACTTTTTTTACACCACCACTAGGTTTACACATTCCCATTATATCACCCCCTGTGGTGAAAGTTCAAATATTTTAGAAACAATATATCCATTATTACCCGACAACACAAAATAAAGTTTTTGTCCACTCAAACCTTCAATTTTCAGAGTTGTATTAAATTCTCCAATAACATTATATTTTGTTTTAATTTTAACTTCATCTAAAAACCAGGTTATGTTATTTGCAAATAATGATGATATTGTTATCAACCCTTGATAATTATCTACTTTTATATAATTAATTTCAGGAGCACCAATTAAATTATTCACCAACTTATTTATTTTAAATAAATTCTTCATTTCTTTATAACCGATGACATCCCAACATACGTCTTCATATGGATTTTTAATAAATGGAATATTTTTTGTTTTTAAAACTGCATCTTTCAAACCAAATTTCTCAAGGTCTGCAACAATTTTCCATCGATAAATTTCATTTCGCTCTTCAAAATCCATTTTTGCTTTCGCAAGATGGGTTGCATAATCAAGTTCACTGCACCCGTTCACATTCATAAAGTGTCTTTTTGCTTCTTCACCATAACCCAATCTTTGCGAATTTCGTATATGTTTCACTCCATGACATTTACTGCATATTCCAACAATATCAATGAGCTTTTGAGTTTTATTTTCAATGTCAAAATCCCAAATCTCATGAGCGTCAAGATCGTCTGTTTCATAGCCACAAATTTGGCATTTGTGATTTGCACGTTTATAACATTCTTCTCTAAGAATGTCCCATTGTTTCTTAGGCAAAGTTTTACTGAAATCGTTATTCCAAGCTCCTTTAGGCAACATTTCTATTGTAAGTTTTAAATTCTTCATAAACTCTCCTAAATTTCGGGATACAACTCGCCTGCAAGATATTTTTCCGTGAATTTAGCAAGCCCTATCTTTTTTATCAATTCTTCCCTGTTAAATGGATCAATGGCAAGAATATTTCCTTTCATTTCTTTAAATGGAGTTCCATAACAAACAATAGCTGAAGGCTTTATTATCTCCATCATTTTGTTATATCCCAACATAAAGCCGTCTTTATTATCTTCTCTTGTATAGGTTGATACAGCAACAACTGAACCCTTTTCAACCCCATCAAAACAAAATTCCATACAAGGAATTGACCCCCATGAAATTGTTGGAATAACTTTCATTCCTTGTTTTTGCCAATATGCTCCACACCATCGATTTTTAAAAACACTATCAATTTGTCTTGCAAGTGGCATATTTTTATATGTGCTAAATTCCGGCGTCAACAATGCATAATATTGATCAAGTTTTTCAAGTGCAACTTCAGGCTTTTCATAAACATTTTCAAAAAGCCAATCATATGTAAAAAAATGTATTGTTTTATTTTTATTTTCTTCATCGTTTGGTTTTGTTTTGGTAAAATTCCACAATTCTATTTTACCAAGATCAATATCTTGCTTTTTTATTAACGGAAACCCATATTTACCATCACCTTCAAACTCATTTCTCACAAGTCTTTGTTTTTTCATACGTTTTATATTTTCATAATCGTCACCTGAATCGTCATAAATTGGTGCATCTTTATCAATTTCTTCCATAATTTCACTCCTTTAATTTTGCAATATTTGCCCTTAACCGCATTTTATCATGGCAATTCAATTTTCGACCAAAACAGTGACACATCAACGATATAACAACCTACTGTTTGCATAATTCTTTGAAAGAAAAAATATAATTTATCATGAAATCTCGAAAATTTATTTTTACACTTTTATCAAAAGGTCAAATTCTTTTTTTAAGTTTAATCTGCATTTTGGTTTTCTCTTCAGCAATCACTCTTGACGCAGTTTCTGCAAGCACGCTAAATTCTCACGAACGTTCACTTTTCACGGTCGTCATCGACCCAGGACATGGCGGACTTGACCCTGGAAGCATTGGATATAAAACAAAAACAAAAGAAAGCGAAATCAATCTTGCAGTTTCACTTTATCTTTATAAACTTCTTGAAAACTTTAACATTAACGTTATCATGACTCGAAACACAAGTGATGGACTTTATGGAATTTCAACAAAAAACTATAAAAAACGTGACATGCAAAAGCGAAAAGACATCATCAATGCAATCAACCCAGACATTGTTGTTTCAGTCCACATGAACAGTTATGTTCGCCACAACCTTCGTGGTGCACAAGTTTTTTATGACAAACACAGCAAAGAAGGTGAGCAACTTGCACTTTGCATTCAAGACCAGTTTTCAGTCCGCCTTCCAGCAAGTGATAAAGGAATTTCGATTGGCGACTATTATATGTTAAAATGCACTGCGCAAGCTTCTGTAATTGCCGAATGCGGATTTTTATCTAACGAAGAAGATGAAAAATTGCTTATGTCAAAAGAATATCAACAAAAACTTGCCGATTGCATTTTTAAAGGAATTGTTTCATATCTAAACCAAGAATAAAAAAATCAAAAGTAAAATTGATTGTTTATCAAATTAAAAAACGAACACTAAACACACCCTAATTTTGATAAAATTATCAAAAATATTTGATATGAAAAAAAACCGTGCTATAATATTTACATGGAACTTACAACAAAAGGAAGATATGCCGTTAGAATCATGGTTGAAATTGCCAAACATGGTGGCAATGTTGTTTCCGTGCAAGAAATTGCAGAAAATCAAGACATATCTGTTAAATATCTTGAAAAGATCATTAATATTTTAACAAAAAAATCGCTTCTTGAAAGTCAAAGGGGAAAAGACGGTGGCTATCACCTTACTAAAGATCCAAAAGACTATACCATTCAAGAAATTTTAAAAGCAACTGGCGACCAGGCAGAAATTGTTGCCTGCCTTCACGGACAAGATTGTCCACGTTCTTGCAATTGCGACACTCAAGAACTTTGGGGAAACCTTGATAGCCTTATAAACCAATATCTTGAAAGCGTTACACTTGAAAACCTTTTAGATAAAAACTTTAAAAAACCAATTTTGAAATTAAAATAAAGTCACAAATTTTGTGACTTTATTTTTTTTAAAACATGTTGACAAACAATCAGAGCACATTTATAATAATATCATACCAATGCGGTAGGAATTGTTAAATATTTTCCTATCATATATTAAGGAGCTAAAAATGATATATCTTGACAATGCTGGAACAACCCGCATAAGCGAGCATGTTCTTGAAACAATGATACCATATTTAACTGAAGAATATGGCAATGCATCAAGCCTTCACACTCTTGGGCAAAAGGCAAAAGAAGCACTTGAAGATGCAAGAGCAAAAGTTGCAAAATGCATCAATGCCCTTCCCCGAGAAATTTATTTCACATCTGGCGGAAGCGAAAGTGACAACCAAGCAATTTTATCCGCAGCCATTCTTGGCGCAAGAAAAAATAAAAAACATATCATCTCAACAAAATTTGAACATCATGCAGTTCTTCACACCCTTGCAAAACTTGAAAAACAAGGATATGAAGTGACCTATCTTGACGTTTATGAAAACGGAATAATTCACCTTTCTGATCTTGAAAATGCAATCCGTGAAGACACATGTCTTGTAACAATAATGTTTGCCAACAACGAAATTGGAACAATTCAACCAATCAAAGAAATTGGTGAAATCTGCCACAAGCATGGAGTTATTTTTCACACCGATGCAGTCCAAGCTGTCGGACACATTCCAGTTGATGTTAAAGAAATGAACATTGACATGCTTTCAATTTCCGGACACAAGTTTCATGGTCCAAAAGGTGTTGGTGCACTTTATGCAAAAAGCACAATCCTTCTTTCAAGTTTGATTGAAGGTGGTGCTCAAGAAAAAGGAAAACGTGCTGGAACTGAAAATGTTGCAGGAATTGTTGGAATGGCAACTGCACTTTGCGATGCTGTTTCAGAAATGCAAGAAGTTGCAAAAAAAGAAAAAATACTTCGAGACAAACTTATTTTTGAATTATCAAAAATTTCACACAGTGCACTTAATGGCGATGCAAAAATGCGTGTGCCAAACAATTTCAACATGTGCTTTGAAGGAATTGAAGGTGAAAGTTTGCTTCTTCTTCTCGATGATGCCGGAATTTGTGCATCTTCTGGAAGTGCATGCACTTCTGGTTCGCTTGACCCTTCACACGTTCTGCTTGCAATTGGTCGTCCACACGAAGTTGCACATGGTTCTCTTCGTCTTACACTTTCTAAATATTCAACCGAAGAAGAAATTGATTATGTTATAAAGAAAGTTCCAGAAATTGTTTCATATTTAAGAAAAATCTCTCCCGTTTGGGACGAGCTTGAAAAAGGAGAAAGAAAACATGTTATATAGTGAAAAAGTAATGGACCACTTCAGAAATCCAAGAAACGTTGGCGAAATTGCCGATGCAGACGGAATTGGTGAAGTTGGAAATGCAAAATGTGGTGACATTATGCGTGTTTACATTAAAGTTAAAGACGGCATCATTTCCGATGTAAAATTCATGACATTCGGCTGTGGAAGTGCAATTGCAACAAGTTCAATGGCAACCGAACTTATCAAAGGCAAACCAATTGAACAAGCACTTGAGCTTACAAACCAAGCTGTTGTTGAAGCACTTGGCGGACTTCCATCATATAAACTTCATTGCAGTGTTTTGGCAGAAGAAGCTGTTAAAGCTGCAGTGAAAGACTATTTTGATAAAAATCATATTGCATATGACGAGAAAAAATATTGCGCCGGCGACTGCCCTTGCCTTCACGACCACAAATAAATTATAAATAATAAAACATCGCTTTTGCGATGTTTTTCATTTGCCAATTTTAATAGAATGTATATGGACAACAGCTATATTATGTGCTATAATAAATATATATGAATTGGGGGAAAATAATGATACCACAACAAGCTTATAAAAGACAATTGATCTTAAAAAAACTTGACGAAATTGAAAAGTCAAAACCAAGAAAATTTAAGCTTAACAAAAATGTTATATATCGACTTAAAAAAGATGTTGAAATGGAACTTAACGGACAAGTCCGATTAAATGGAATTCCTCAAGCACAAAAAACAAAAATCGAAGCACAAGTTACATCTTTCCTTCACGATTTTGTTGAAGCATCAGAACTTGACGAGTCTAAACTTGAAAGGGGCTATAAGGGCAAAGCAAAGCTCATTTCAAAAAGCAACGATCTTGAACTTCGAAATACAACAACCGCAATTTTGGTTTCAAAAGCTGAAATTCTTGACCTTTCAGACGAATTTTTGCAAAAAACAAAAGACTGCGACATTGTCATTTCAACAAACTATGATGAAAACTTTACCATTGGTGAAGTGAAACAAATCTATACTTTAAGAAAAAAACTTGGTGCAAGCGGAAGAAGAATTTATTTTTCTGACATGGACAGCAAATATTCAATTGAAAGTGTTCTTCATGCAAATGCAAGACTTTCAACTTGGGCAAGTGAAATTAATAATGCAACATATGACGGAAGAAAATTAACCGAGCTTGAAAAATTCATGGCTGCCTATAAAATTGTTACAAACTTTGCACAATATAGTCTTGAAAATGAAGGCGAAAACCCTGCACTTTCTCGTGCCATTTCTTCAATTTTGAACTATAAAAAAGACGATCAGCTTATTTGTTGCGTTGGATATGCAAGCCTTCTTCAAGCACTTTGCACAAGACTTGGCATCACCTGTGAAGTAACAAGAGAACAAATTTTAAATGGTGACGAAGACTCATCTTCATATATCGGAAACCACCAAACTTGCCGTGTGTTTATCAATGATGAAACCTATGGTGTTAAAGGCTTCTTCCACTCGGACCCTTGTTATGACTCGATCACAGACACAAATCCAAACGGAACACTTCTTTATGCATTAAACCCACTTGATCATTTTTCAACAATTGAACCAAGTGCAAGAATTTTCAATAATGGTGAACGTGCTTGTTTTTCAGAATATACCCCAAGCGATTATGAAATTGCTGGTGTTCTTGATGACGAAACCATCACAAACCTTTTGAACAAGTCTGGACTCTATCCTTCCCTTGTTGACATTCAAGACTATGTAACACCATTTCCAATGGAAAAAGCGGAAAAGTTCATTAAAAAAGTCATTGCCGACCGAAAAGAAAATCCAAATTTCACAAATCCTGAAGACTATGTTTCCGACTTCGTTTTAAAATATCTTGCAAGGCTTTCAACCGAACAACTTGAAGATTTTCTTGCAAACAAAATCAAACTTAAACAATCTGTAATGATGATCAATCTTGAGCTTGCAAATGGAAAAGCAATGATTGCCGCATATCACGACAATGCTCTTTCACGAATTCCTGTCAAAATGCAAAAACAAGCAATGATGATTGCTCAAAGTGCAATGTGCAAATCAAGCAAAGAAGCAAAACAAATTTGCGCAAGCATGTTTGAAAAATCTTCTATCAATGCCTTTGCCTATGACATTATTCCTTTGGTTTATCTTGATGCAACAAACCAAACTTGTGAAGAATGTGAAAACAAACAAGTTTCATGCAAAAAGCTTGTTGAACGTCTTAAAAATTCATTGTCTGAATATGAACTTAGAAATGCAGATACATCAAGAGAATATCAAGAAGTTTGTCTTCCTGTTGTTAAAGACTGGATTTATCAAGACATGGGAGTGTTTGATAAAATGCAATTCCCAACCGACCTTGACTATTTAAAATATAACCCATGGCTTAAAGATTTGCTTTGTGATGACAATCAAACCTTTGACTCTATGGTTGAATATAAACTTAAAATGCTAAGACTTATGAACCGAACAATCGGAGATTCAGAAATCAAAAAAGCAGCAAATCAAGCCGAATCTGAACCAGGCGAAGAAGAATAAAAAAGAGCTTTAAAGCTCTTTTTTATATGTCAAAATTTTTAATTTGCAATTTGATCCATGCAATGATAACCGAGACAACATATTCTTGTTCTTCGTTTGTCAAAACGTGACTATGCTCTATGTGGTGCCATTTTGAAAGACATTCTCTGCAACAAGTTGCAGTTGCATGCTGTGCAATGAAAACCGGGTGCCCATGCATTGGGGTTTGTTTTCCATCTTTAAACTTGCTTTTATCTGCAAGTCTGCTTGCAACAAAATCTTTTGCATGCGAAACAATTGTATCCATTCCCTTTTGCTCGATATATTTTATATCTTTTAAACCAAGTTTAAATGAACTTCTAAACTTAGATTTTTCAAGAGAATTTAAAATGTTTTCAATTCTTCTTTCCATGTCTTCACCTAAATTCATTATACAACAAAAATTATTAAATATCTTAATAATAATTAAATATTATCATTTTTTCAAAAAAAATTTTAAAAAATGTTGACAATTGCACTGCATTTTGCTATTATATGAGAGCGTTTCAAAAGAAGCGCCAAATTGTCATGTGGGGGTATAGCTCAGCTGGCTAGAGCACCTGCCTTGCAAGCAGGGGGTCAGCGGTTCGAATCCGCTTACCTCCACCACTTTTATATCCGGCACTTTTTCATAAAAGATTGCCACACTCGAAAAGCCAAACAGTTTGCAACACTGCAAACTTCTGGCACATATAGGATTGTAGCTCAGCTGGTTAGAGCACCACCCTGATAAGGTGGGGGTCGGTGGTTCGAGTCCACTCAATCCTACCATAAAAAAAAGAGTTCATCAAATGATGAACTTTTTTTTATGATAAATTGTGCGTTCTCACCCACCGACTCCAAAAGTGCAAGGGGTATAATTTTTAAATTCATTTAAAAATTTACCCATGCACCGAAGGTTGCAAAAACATGGTTTTTGCATAAGGTGGCGAAATTAATGGACTCGAAGTGTCAATATTTTTCTTATCATTTTTTATACATTTCATTTATTTGATAAAAAAATACAACCAAATATGGTTGTATTTTTCTTTTAATCTTTTTTATCTACTCTTCCACCTTTATTTTACAAGGCAAATCACACCATTTGACAACTTATTGAAATGGTGCTATACTTTTTAAATAAATAAAATAAAGGAAAAAAATTATGAAAGAAAAATTTAACAAAATTTCAACCGCAAACGTTAATGAAATGGAAAAAGACCAACTTGACGAATTCAGCAAAGAAGTTGAAGAATTCAAATCTAAAACAAAATTTTTAAGAAATGGAACTTTGCTTAAAACTTTATATATGGTTTTTGGATATATCTTTGGTTTAAGCCTTGGTGCACTTATCGTTATAACTGCAAGAAACTTTATTGCCTCTAATGGTGCAAGTGTTAAATATTTAATCGGATTGATCATTGTTGGTGCAATTTGCATTGCTCTTGAAGTTTTATATCGAATTGGAAAAAGAGTTGGACAAAAATATTCAACATGCCTTACTGAAAAAGAAGGTCAAATTAAAAATAGATATGAATTCTTTAAAATGAAAGAAGACTTCATCAATTCACAAGAAGCTCAAACAAAAGTTGATTCAACAAATAAAGCTGAATAATAAAGAATTATAATTTAAAAAATTTAATATCACAAAAAAAAATCATAAGTTTGTTTAACTTATGATTTTTTATTGTTTATTTCATTTTATTTATAAATAAATCGATTAAAACTAAAATATCAATACTCTTTCTATCTTTCATTTTCAATGTCATGGCCATAGAAGTGTATTTTTCATTTTTCCTTTTAACAATAATGGCAAAAAACTCATATTTTAAAATGGGAGCAATCGCTTCAAGGAGAAAAAATGAACAAAACACTCATGATAATTTTCGGTTGCCTTGTCATTTTTGTTGCAACCACAATTGGCTCACTTTTAATTTTCGTGATGAAAAAAGAAATCAGCAAAAAACTGAACTGCATCATCAACGGCTTTTCGGCAGGAATCATGATTGCAGCATCGGTTTGGAGTTTGATTTTGCCATCAATTTCATTTTCAGAAAACCTTGGAAAACTTAATTTTATCCCAGCAAGCGTTGGCATTTTGGCTGGGTGTTTTTTGATTTTGCTTATTGATATTGTCATTTTTTTCATAAACAAAAAGCAACAAAAAAGCGAAGAGAGTTTAAAACTTCACAGGTTTGTTATTGCCTTCACTCTTCACAACATTCCCGAAGGCATGGCTGTTGGATTTGCACTCGGTTCGGCACTGCACTCGGGCGGAGACATTGGAATTGCCGGTGCAATTGGGCTTGCGATTGGAATTGCAATTCAAAACATTCCAGAGGGTCTTGCAGTTGCTCTTCCCGTTTATAAGCACACACAAAACAAAAACAAAGCATTTTTGTTCGGCATGCTCAGTGGCGTTGTTGAACCAGTTTTTGCATTTATAAGCATTTTACTTGTATCACAAATCAAAGTTTTGTTGCCATGGTTTTTGGCATTTTCTGCCGGCTCAATGATTTTTGTTTCGGTTGAAGACCTGATTCCAGACGCAAAAGAAAGCCAAAACTCACACGCCGGAACATGGGGTTTTATTGTTGGCTTTTTGCTTATGATGATTCTTGATGTTTTGCTAGGATAAAAGTTTATTAAAAAATTTCAAAAATCGCTAATAAAGTTGACGACCACCTCTAAAAATAGTTATACTTCAATCATTATCTATTTAGGAGGAAAAAATGAAAGAAAATAAAAAACTTCCAAAGTCAGTTTGGCTTCCACTTACAATTGTTGGCAGTCTGCTGATTGTTGGACTTATTGTGTTTGTTCTTGTTTACACAATCGCATTAAAAGTTGATCTTAAAATTTCTGCAAATCAAGTTGAGCAAACTCAATCAATAGTTGTTAATTGGGACACATCTAAACCAGTTGACGAAGTTGTTATCACCGTTAAGCACGGAAATGACATTGTAAGAAAATCAACCCTTACAAAGTATGATGAAATTGCTCAAGGTCAAATGACAATTCCTGTTTATTACGGAAAGTTAACTGTAAAAGTTGACATTAAAAAGGGAATTTACAAAACAAGCAAAAAAGTTGAAGTAAAAGTATTTACAAACGAATACAATATTGCACCAATCACAGCAACAATGCCTGTAACATTGTTCACTCTTTCTCTTGAAGACATTACAAATAAAGGTCAAATTCCAACATTTGTATGGTTCAAAAGAAGCGGTGCTTGGGACTGGTCAAAACTCCCTGAAAATGTTTACCCAATGCCTGTTGCATCAACAAGAGAACTTCTTAACAGTGGCGAAAACACAATGTATAAAAAAACAAGCGCCTACGTTAAAGAACTTTATTCAATGAATAAAAACTCAAAATTCAATTTCTACTATAATGATTATTTTGCATTCGGTGCACTTCAGGCAACAATTGCAAACGGAATCCCTTCTGAAAACTATCATATCACTCTTCTTTCAGACGGAACAGCTTCATTCAACTATTTCAACAAACATTTAAACAATGCAAACTATGAAACCGAATATGCTAACATGGTTCAAAAATATGAAACACTAAAAACTCAAATTGCAAAACGTAAGACCTATAAACAATCAAGTGCTGGTTTCGCAATCAATGCAAACACTTTAAGAGAATATGCTTTCATCATGGCAAACGAAGAAACAAATGTTGATTGGTGGCTTACAAGAGCAAATGGAACACTTGGAACTTTCGTTCTTGACACGGAAACTGGCAAAACTGTATATGACAACCTTGTTGCACCAACAATTGGAACTGCAATTCAAGTTAAAGATTTGAAAACTCTCTTGGTTAAAATTGATCCAAAAGTTGACAACAAAAATGCAGGTAAAACTGATGAAGAAATCAATGAAATGACAAAAGATCTTTGGTTCAAAAAAGAAGATTTGAAAGCACTTTACAAATTCAGCGATACTATGTTTGATAAAGCAAAAGAAGAAAACAAAGAAGTTATGGTTATTCTTGGAACTTGGACACAAACCGAACAAGCAGAACTCTTTGATAACTATGTAAAAGCAATCCAAGCATATTATGGCGAGAATTATGTTTATTACTATAAAGGACATCCAAAGAACCCAACAGACACTGTTGCAGGAAAACGTAAACACCTTGAAGAACTTGGACTTATTGATATTGACTCAACAATTCCAGCAGAACTTATATTCTTCTTCAACCCTGATGCATTTGGCTCTGGATATCAATCTTCAACATTCCTTTCTGTTTCAGCAGAAAAAACTTGTGCAATCATTAAAACAAGAAAAGACACATTCTCTGAATCTTATAAACCAAATGTTGACATTTTCATGTCACTCAACACTTTAAACAGTGCAAAAACTGGTTTCACATCTTCACAAAATTGTGTTCTACTTGAATTCAATGACACAACAAAATATGACATTGCAATTTTCGATGTAACACAAAATAAACTTACATATTATAAATTGAATGAATCTTCTGTATATGAAGAAGTTCAAGCATAACTAGCCATAAAAAAGAGCAAAATTTTGATATTTTGCTCTTTTTTATTTGCACAATTTCTTAATGAAAATTGTCAACTTTGTTTTTCAGATTTTTTAATTTTGCATATTGACGAAATTGCATTTTTGTGGTATAATAAAAATATATATGAAATTCAAAAGGTTGGCAAAAACAAAATTGCCAGCCTTTTTTGTTTTTTCTCAATTTTTTCCAATATTTTTTTAATTTTGCATATTGACGAAATTGCATTTTTGTGATATAATGAAAATATATACAAAAGATGAAGCAAGAAAGGGTTTGGAGGTTTCCAAACCTTTTTCATTTTGCAAAGCAAGAATTTTTCTTAAATTATAGACAATAATTTTAGCGATAGTGTATAATATTTGCAAAGGAGCAAACATGATTAAACTTGAAAATTTATCATATAAAGTTTCAGACAAAGAAACTGGAAAAGAAAAATATATTTTAAAAAATCTTAATCTAGAATTTCCAAAAAATAAAGTAACCGTCATAACCGGACACAACGGAAGCGGAAAAAGCACACTTATCAAACTATTGATGGGAATCATTTCTCCAACATCTGGAAAAATTTTGGTGAACGGAACCGACATCACCCCACTTCAAATTCAAGAAAGAGCAAACATGGGGCTTACAATCGCATTTCAACAACCTGTTCGCTTTAAAGGATTAACAGTTCGTGATCTTTTGAATCTTGCAAGCAAAAAACAGGGCAAACTTGCCGATGCATGCGAATATCTCGCTAAAGTTGGACTTTGCGCAAAAGATTATATTGATCGTGAACTTGATGATCGTTTATCTGGTGGCGAACTTAAAAGAATTGAACTTGCAATTGCACTTGCGAAAGGCGGCGACATTCTTTTGTTTGACGAACCAGAAGCAGGAATTGACCTTTGGAGCTTTGATGGACTTGTAAACATTTTCAAAGAACTTAAAAACAAAACCGTTATCATTGTAAGCCATCAAAAGAAGCTTCTTGACAATGCCGATTATATTCTTCTTCTAAACAATAATCACGATGCAATTCTCGGAACTAAAAAGGAAATGCTCGAAAATCTCAATAAACCACAATGCGCAAAACTTGGAGGGTTAATCAATGGATAAAATCAACCAAACCGACAGAGAACTTTTAGAGCAAATTGCAGACATGCACGGAATTCCACAAGGCAGTTTCAACATTCGAAAAAACGGCCAAAGCATTGCAAGAAACAGTGACAGCGACATTGAAATTATAAGCAAAACCGACAAAAGCGGAATTGACATTATTGTTAAACCAGGTGTTAAAAATAAAAGTGTGCACATTCCAGTTATCATTACTGTCGGAAACCTTTCAGACCTTGTTTATAACGACTTTTATATTGGTAAAGGCGCCGATGTCTTGATTGTTGCGGGTTGCGGAATTCATAACGAAACAAATCAAAAAAGCCAACATGACGGAATTCACACCTTCCACCTTGAAGAAGATTGCAAGGTTAAATATGTTGAAAAACATCTTGGAGTTGGCATAGGCTCAGGAGAAAAAGTTTTAAACCCAACAACCGAAGTTTATATGAAAAGTGGAAGCGAGTTTGAAATGGAAACAATTCAAATTGGTGGTGTTTCATATTCAAACAGAAAAACAAAAGCCGTGTTAGACGACAACACAAAATTAATCATTAAAGAAAAAATTAAAACCGACAAAAAACAAAAAGCAATCACAGCTTTTGATGTTGTTTTGAAAGGCAAAAATTCAAGTGTCGAAGTTATAAGCCGAAGTGTTGCAAAAGACTCTTCTCGTCAAAAATTTGTTTCAAACCTTCACGGAAGAAATGAATGTTTTGGACACGTTGAATGTGACGGAATCATTCTGGATAAAGCTCAAATCATAAGCGAGCCAAAGATTACAGCAGAAAACATTAATGCAACATTAATTCATGAAGCCGCAATTGGAAAAATTGCTGGAGACCAGCTTATCAAACTTCAAACTCTCGGGCTTTCAGAAGAAGAAGCTCAAAACGAAATTATCAAAGGTTTCTTAAAATAAAATGAAAAAAGCACTCAAACGAGTGCTTTTATTTTTTTGCGTTAACATAATTGCAATTTATTTAAAATATTCAATAAATTTTGTTTTTTGTCTTAGAAATGTGAAATTTGCCCTTTATTTTCCGCAGCAGTTCTTATACTTCTTCCCACTTCCACATGGACAAGGGTCATTTCGGCCAATTGACTTGTTTTTGTTTACAACTGTTCCTTGTGGACGAAGGTTTTGAGCAGGATTTTTTCTTTGTTGTGGTTGTTTGCTTCCATTGATAATTTTAATGCCCATCATAATGTTTGCAGTGTCCATTCGCATTGAAGAAATCATGTTTTCAAACATGTCATAGCCTTCTTGTTGATAAACAGTGATAGGGTTTTTGTTTCCATATGCACGAAGTCCAACACCTTGACGAAGAATTTCCATATCATCGATATGGTCAATCCATTTTTTATCCATGCAACGAAGAAGAATGTCTCTTTCAACTTTGCCAAATTCAATTCCGTCAGCTTCGGTTTCTTCTTTCTTTTTTTCATAACGTGCGGCAGCAAGTGAATATATCTCTTCTGCAAGCTCACGAGTTGAATAGCGATTTAACACTTCATCTGTAATGAAAGATGTTCCTTTTTCAAGCAAACGATTTTCAAGTTCGTTGTTGAAAGCTTCTTTGTCAACTTCATCTGGTTGCTTGTCATTGTCATATTCAAGCACTGCATTGTTCACAACTTCACGAATCATTTCAAGAATCTTTCCATGGACATCTTCACCGTCCAAAATGCGGTTTCTTTCTTTATAAACCTCTTCACGTTGACGATTTAAAACATTGTCATATTCAACAACTTGTTTTCTGATTGAGAAGTTACGTGCTTCAACACGTTTTTGAGCGGTTTCAACACTTCTTGAGAAGAATTTCCAATTGATTGAAGTGTCTTCATCAAGTTTAAGTATTTCTGCCATTCTTTTAAGACGATCTGATCCAAAAACACGAGCAAGGTCATCGTCAGCTGAAATATAGAAAATTGACATTCCAGGGTCACCTTGACGACCAGAACGTCCACGAAGCTGGTTATCAATTCGTCTTGATTCGTGACGTTCAGTGCCAATAATTTTAAGACCACCAAGTTCTTTAACTTGTTCTTTTTCTTTCTTTACTTCTTCGCCAAATTTTTCAAGAAGGTTTTGGAAAACTTTCCTTGCTTGTTTTTCTTCTTCTTTTTCAACAGCGAAATATGAAGAAGCAAGTTCAATGAGTTCTTCATCATAGCCAAGTTTTCTCATTTCTTGTTTTGCTTTAAATTCAGCATTTCCACCGAGAGTGATATCTGTTCCACGACCAGCCATGTTGGTTGCAATTGTAACAGCACCAAGACGTCCAGCTTGAGCAACAATTTCAGCTTCACGTTCGTGGTTCTTTGCATTAAGAACATTGTGTGGAATTTTAAGCTTTCTAAGCTGTTTTGAAAGTTCTTCAGATTTTTCAACAGTGATTGTGCCAACAAGCACTGGTTGTTTTCTGTCATAGCAATCTTTAATATCATTGCAAATTGCACGGATTTTTGCATCATGTGAGAAATAGAAACTGTCTGGCTTATCAATTCTTTGAACAGGGCTGTTTGTTGGAATTGTTACAACGTCAAGGCCATAAATATCTCTAAATTCAGCTTCTTCAGTTTTCGCAGTTCCTGTCATACCACTGATTTTTGTATACATTTTAAAGAAGTTTTGAAGGGTTACAGTTGCAAGAGTTTTGTTCTCTGCATTGATCTTTACACCTTCTTTTGCTTCAATTGCTTGGTGAAGACCATCAGAATAGCGGCGGCCAATCATTACACGTCCAGTAAATTCATCAACAATTAATACTTCGCCATTCACAACGATATAGTCGTTGTCTTTTTTCATCATGAAACGTGCACGAATCGCATTGTTAATGTCGTGGTTTGTTTCGGTGTTTGAAACATCTGAAAGGTTTTCAATATGATAAAATCTTTCTGCTTTTGAAACACCAGATTCCGTAAGGTGAATTGTTTTTTTCTTTTCATCAATCAAAACATCATCTTTCTTCAATGTTTTTGCAAAACGGCATGCTGTCTCATAATTCTCACAGCTATCTCCCGCTGGACCAGACAAAATAAGTGGGGTTCTTGCTTCATCAATTAAAATGCTATCAACTTCATCGACAATTGCAAATTCAAGCCCACGCATCATCATTTGATCACGAGAAAGTGCCATGTTGTCACGAAGATAGTCAAACCCAAATTCACTGTTTGTTCCATATGTAATGTCTGCTTCATATGCTTCTTTCTTTTCTTTAAGATCCTGATTTGAATAAACAACACCAACCTTAAGCCCAAGAAAACGATGGATCTTACCCATCCACTCTGCATCACGTTTTGCAAGATATTCGTTGACTGTTACAATGTGAACAGGTTTGCCAGAAAGTGCATTCAAATATGCAGGCAAAGTTGAAACCAAAGTTTTTCCTTCACCAGTTTTCATTTCAGCAATACGACCTTGGTGAAGCACAATTCCACCAAGAATTTGAACGTGGAAGTGTTTCATTTTCAAAACTCTATATGCAGCTTCACGAACAACCGCAAAAGCATCTGGCAAAATGTCATCAAGTGTTTCACCATTTGCAAGGCGTTCTTTCAAAACTCCAGTTTGAGCTTTAAGCTCGTCATCTGTCATTGAAAAATATTTAACATCAAGAGCTTCAACTTGTGCAGCAATTTTCTCAAGTTTTTTCAAACTTCTATTATTATCAAAATTTGCAAAATAACTAAAAAGTCCCATATATGTATCTCCATATAACAATATATAATAAATAATATCAAAAGTAAAGGCAAATGCAAAACTTCAACACTTTTATTTGCATTTTTGTGTCAGTTTTTACACTTTTTTCACGACAAAAGAGCTGGAGTTTTTGCAATAGAGAGCACCGACACTTCTTTTGCTCCCGCCTTTAAAAGAGTTTTTGCACACTCAGATGCAGTCGCACCGGTTGTCACAACGTCATCAATCAGCAAAACATCTTTATTTTTAAAATCTTGTTTATTGATTGCTTTAAAACTGCCTTGCAAGTTTTTGATTCGTTCAGCTTTCCCAAGTGTAGCTTGACGCTCTACGTTTTTGACACGTTCAAGAGCATTCACCATTGGAATTCCAGTTAAAGTCGAAAACTCACGACACAATTCAAACGACTGATTATATCCCCTTTCCTTTTCTCTTTCTTTTGGCATTGGAACAAAGGTTACAACATCAGCAACAATGTCAACAGTTTCAAATCTTTTTGCAAGAAGTTTTGCAAGTGGAATTGCAAATGCTTTTCTTCCGCCATATTTAAATTTCAATATCGCTGGAGAAGATTTTTCATTATAAACAAGCACACTTCTCGCCTTGTCAAATTCATGCTCTTCACTTTTACACTCTATGCAAAAGTCATAGTCTCCAGACAGTTTTGCACCGCATTTTAAACAATATCTATCACCGATAAAATCTAAATTTTGTTTGCAACGAGAACAAATGCGAGATTCATCATCTTCACACTCACAATCACAAAACATGCAAGAATGTGCTTTGAATAAAAAATTTTCAACGATGTCTAACTTTTGCATAAATTTTTCTTTTGTGTTTTTCATGGTTTTATTATACATTTTTTGTGCAAAATTTCCAAACATAATGAAAAATTTAATATAAGTTTACAACCCAATCAAAAACAATTTATAATATTTTCAAGGAGAAAAGAAAATGGGAAACAAAATTATTGCTGTTGTTGGAATGTGCGGAAGCGGGAAAAGTGTTGCTGTTGACGAATTTGTTCGCGCTGGGTGGCATAAAATATATTTTGGAGAAGCAACTTTCATCAAGATGAAAGAGCTCGGTCTTGAAATTAATGAAGAAAATGAAAGAAAAGCCCGTGAAATGCTTCGTTCAACTGGCGACAAAGGAATTTATGCAAAAGTATTTTTGCCAAAAATTCGTGAAGAACACAAAAAAGGAAACGTTGTTATTGAAAGTCTTTATGCTTGGAGCGAATATAAAATCATAAAAGAAGAATTCGGTGACGACTTTGAAGTATTGTGCATCGCAACCGATGCCCCACTTCGCCGAGCACGCCTTGAAACCAGAACTTTCAGACCAATGACAAGCGAAGTTTCACGTTCACGTGATTATGCTGAAATTGAGAACATTGAAAAAGGCGGACCAATCGGAATTGCCGACCATTATATTTTAAATAATGGCACTGAAGAAGAATTTCAAAAAGAAGTTAAAGCATATGTTAAAAGCAAATCTGAAAACTAATTTGTAAAATTTTAATAAAAATGAAAAAATATCAGCAATTTAAAGCTGATATTTTTATTTTTTGCATTTTTCTTTCACTTTAACATCATCAATTCTTGAAAAACAAAAACAAAAATGCAAAACCAATATTTTTGCATAAAAAAATCTCACATATTAGTGAGATTTTTCTTTTTTTTTGTCCTTTTAAGTGTCTGTCCAATAACCGAGCGACTTTCAATTAAAATTCCATAGGTTTCGAAATTGAGTCACCAACAAGAATAATGTTTTATTTTTAAGGTTCTTCATATTTCCCCTATTTTAAACACTCATACATGATTCCAATGCAGTTTTCTCCACAATGACATGAAACCGTTGCACCCGCTTGTGTGAAAATAACATTTTTAAAACCTTGTTCTTCGCAAATTTCTTTAGCCTGGTTTAACAATTCTTGTGAAGCTGTTGTATATGTTATTGATACAAATTCTTTTTTTGCTGGAAATTCTTTTAAAGTGTCGAAAACATAATCTTTAAATGCTTTTTCAAATTTTCCACGATATATGTGTGAGTTTTTAACCTTTCCATCTAGAACAACAATTCTTGGCTTAAGTTTCAAAAGGTTTGCCCCAAAATATGCAAGAGACGAACAACGCCCACCCTTATACATATAGTCAAGCTTACTTATAAGGGCACTAACTTGAACTTTCATGTTTTTAATATTTTCAATTGCTTCAACTTCTGGCATTCCACTTTCAAGCAATTCACGAAGACGAATTGCCTTTATTCCAATTCCCGTTGACAGTGAAGAAGAATCTATAACTGTCACGTTTTCAAGCCCTTCTGCCGCTTTTTGTGCATTATAAAAAGTTGAGCTTATGCCCGAGCTTAAAGATAAATGTATGACCTTGTCATATGATTTCAACAATTCTTCAAAAAAGTATTTATATTCTTCCGAGTTCAGAGCGCTTGTTTTTGGCAAAATTTTATTTTTTTGTGCATAATCAAAAATTTCTTCCGGAGAAATTTGATCATCAGTCTCAATTCGATCTCCCAAAAGAATTTGATATGGGATAACATGAATGTCATATTTTTCAAGCAAAACTTTGTCAAGATCAACAGAACTCTCAGACGAAATTGCAATTTTCATTTCATTCTCCAAATTCTATTTTTTGTTTATATACAAAATTCCAAGACAATATTCACCGCAATGGCTTGAAACAGTTGCACCAGCAAATGTTTTATAAATTGTTTTAAAGCCTGCATTTTTAAGAGCGGTTTCAGCCTCTGCAATCATCTCATCGGTTGCAGATGAATATGTAATGAATGCAACATCTGTGTCAGGGTTATTAAACTCTGCCAAAGTATCACGACAATAGTCTGCAACAACCTTTTGCATTGTTCCACGATATTTATGATATGATTTCATTGCACCATCTTTAACAATGATTTGCGGTTTAAGTCCAAGAAGGTTTGCACCAAAATATGCAAGAGATGAGCAGCGGCCACCTTTATAAAGATAATCAAGTTTTTTAAGAACAAAACTTGCTTGTGTGTGAGGAATGATTTCATCAACTTTCTTGATGATTTCTTCAAATGAAAGACCTTGATCAACAAGCTTTTTTGCATAAATTGCTTGAAGAGCAATTCCTGTTGAAAGCGATCTTGTATCAAAAATATGAACATTTTCAAATTGCTCACTTGCTCGCACCGCATTTTGATATGCACTGCTCATTTCACTGCTAAGTGAGAAATGAAGAATTGCATCATATTCTTTTTTAAGTGAAGCAAAATGTTCTTTATATTGTTCTTCATTAACAGCACTTGTCTTTGGCAAAATTTTTGTTTGTCCAACAAATTCAAAAATTTCAGAAGGTGTGATTTCACCATCAAGTGCAAGTTTATCTCCGAGCAAAATTGTGAAAGCAACTGTATGAATGTCATATTTTTCAAGAAGTTCTTTTGGCATGTCAATTGTGCTTTCTGCTGAAATAGCGATTTTCATTTTTTATCGTCTCCTTGTTTTTTGCATTTTTCAATTTATAGCCAAATTATATGTTTTTTCCTAAAAAAAATAAACCTACTTGCATCACTTGTCACTATACTGCTTAATTTCAACCAGTAGAGTTGCTCTTTTTGCACTCTACTCACAGTAGAATTCGACCATTTTTCGGGCAAAAATCAAGCAAAAATGCTTGAAAATATATAAAATATATGTTATAATAATGACATGGAAGAATTAGAATTTAAAAAAGTTGTTTCAGAAAATCTTGTAAAATTTAGGCGAGAAAGCGGTCTCACCCAGCTTGATATTGCAAAAAAACTCAATTATTCAGACAAAGCAGTTTCAAAATGGGAACGTGGTGAAGCTATTCCAGATGCATTTGTTTTAAAGCAACTTTCTGAAATTTATAACATTTCAGTTGATGAACTTCTTTGCAAAAAAGAAGACAAAAAAAGAATTCCGTTTTCTCTTAAACGTGCATTTAAAAATAAGCATTTTATCATCAATTGTCTTGCATGTGGGCTTGCATGGCTTGTTGCCTGCATTGTATTTGTCGCTTTGTCTTATACAAGCATAAGAGATTCAGCATATCTCGCATTCATCTATGCTCTTCCAGTTGGAGCAATTGCAAATCTTGTGTTAACAACAATTTGGAGTCCTAAATGGGTAAGTGGAATTTTCGCAACAATTGTTCTTTGGACTGGGTTTTTAGCGGTTTATCTTACAGTTAGAATTGACAAGTTTTGGCTTATTTTCATTATCGCAATTCCAATTCAAGTGTTGATTGTTTTGTGGTATTTCCTTATCAAAGAAACAAAGAAAATCAAAAAACACATGAAACAAATTGATAAAAAAGAAATTGAAAATCAAATTAAAAACGAAGATATTGAAAACTAATTATTCATGTCTTCAAAACAAATTTTTTGGAAAAAACATAAAGAAAGTTCAAAAAGAACTTTCTTTTTTACTATATACAAACAACTTAAAATATGATAAAATATATATAATAAGGAGCGAAAAATGGACACAAGAACAATCTTAATTGAAAACTGGGGTTTTTCTCCTGAAGAAGTTTCATCAAAACAATTTCAAATTAAAAAACTTGGCGAAATATCCAACGAATATATCGAAGAAAAAGCAAAATTTTATGAAAACGAATATGGCATTTCTCATGATGAGTTTTTAAAAATAATTCATGTTTTTCCATCAACAATTTCCCTTTCACAACAATATGTTCTTGGCAAGTTTGAGTTTTATAAAAAAACATTCGGCTTCACAAAACAATCTTTCAAAAAAATGATCAAAAACGGAGCCAATGCAATTTCATATTCAGAAGAAAACATTCTTGATAAATTTCACAACTTGCAAAAACAATATGGCATTTCAGCGTCTGAATATGGCAGAATGATTGTTGCAACACCATCACTTATTGGCATTTCTTATGACATGTTTAAAGAACGTGAAACACTTTACATTGAACATTTCGGTTTAACACGTGATGAGTTTAAAAAACTTTTGCTTCATGATGCTTTCATTTTCCGCCCTGCAAACGAAACAATTTTGCAAAAAGAAGAATTTTTCAGAAAAAATTTCGGTTTCAAGAAGAATGATTTTGTAAAACTTTTAAAACAAAACCCTTGCCTTCTCTGTTACAGTGAAGACAGCATCTTGCAAAAAGCAAACTTCATCGCAAACGAGTTCAATCTGTCAAGAGATCAAGCATGTGATGCAATCAAGAATTGGTCAACAATTCTCAGTCTTTCACCAGAATCTCTTCATGCAAAAAACAAAATTCTTCAAGAAATTGGAATTGATCCAAGTTTTGTGTGCTATGATCCAAAAATTGTTTCAGCACCAGAAAAATCTTTAAAAGCAAGATATATAATCGCAAGAAGCGTTGCAACCGATGAAGAACTTTTTTCTAAAAAGGCATGGTATATGACAAATCAGAACAAGGTTTTTGCAAGGCTTCAATATTTAAAATCTATAAAATACAAAGTTAAAATTGGTGATCTTTATCAAGAAGAAAAACAATTTGAACAATACTATGGAATTGATAGTGAGTCACTTATCAAAGTATATCGCCTTGATAGTGAAAATCTTCAAAACTTGCTTGAACAATTCAACCTTCACAGCGATAAAAAAATCAAATTATCAAAAGCCGAACTTGACTATATCAATGAAAATCAAGAATCTGAAAAGGAATAAAAAAATGGAAAACGAACTTAAAATTCTTCTTTATCGAATTGGATTAACAGAAAACGAAGCAGATGACATTTTAAATATTGCTCCAGAATTTGAAAATCTTTCTGCTCAAGATTTTTTATGCAATTGCAAGATTTTAACTGAATATGGATATCCAAAAATAGACCTTGACAGTCTTGTTCTTGCAAACCCTTCAATCTTTACATATTCTGAAACCGAGCTTAAAGAAAAACTTGAAAAATTAAAACAAGATGGACAAGAAATTGAAGATACTTTAAAAAATGATCCTTTCGCAATTTAATTTAGCAATTCATCTTTCACAACAAAGCTTTTTTCGATAAAATATACAAAATTTTTTAAAAACCACAAATCTGTGGTTTTTTAATTTTTAACATGATATAATTTTTTTAAAAGGAGAACAACATGAAAACAATATATCTTCCGATCGGTCTTCCAGGTTCTGGAAAAAGCACTTTTGCTAAAAATAATTTAAGCACAGCAAATGTTATTGAACTTGACAAAATACGACAACAACTATCCGATGAAGGAATAATTCAAAAAAACTATTCTTCTGCAGACAATCCAGTTGTTTTTGCAAAATTTCATGAAGAAATCAAAAATAAAATTCAAACTAGCAATGAGATTGTTGTTGATGCAACAAATGCAAGATTGTCTGAACGTGAAGAAATCTATGAACTTTTGAAAGACTTTAAGCCAAAATATGTTGTCATCAATTTTATAGACAGCAAAGAAGTTGTTCTTCCTCGCATTTTGAAAAGACAACAAGAAAACCCAAACTGTGTCCACGTTTTTGCAAACCCTGAAGAAGCTCTTGAAATTTACGAAAAAAGAATTCAAGAAGGAAAAGCAACATTAAACGAACCAATAGCCGAAATTTGGACTGTTGAAAATGGAAAAGTCATCAAAAAAGAACAAAAAATATTAATCGCTTCAACAAATCCAGGAAAAATTGCAATTTACAGTGAAGCTTGCAACGAACTCGGGCTTAAAACAACAAGTCTTAAAGAAATCAAAATTGATGAAAAAGTTGAAGAAAACGGCAAAAACGAAACCGAAAATGCAATCATCAAAGCACTGGCATATCACAAAATTACTGGGCTTCCAGTTTTTGCAAATGACAGTGGGCTTATCATTGACAAATTTAAAAGTGAAGATCAACCAGGTGCACTTGTTCGCCGTTTTAAAGGCAAAGAACTTTCCGATCAAGAACTTTTAAATGTTTATATTGAAAAATTAAATGAAGTTGGTGGCGAAAGCTCAGGACATTACATTGTTGCCCTTGCCGCAATTGACTTTAACGGAAATCTTAAAACTGGTCTTTTCTATCCCCCACGTCATTTCATTTCAAAACCAAGCAAAATTCTTTTGAAAGGCATTCCACTTTCTTCACTTTCATATGATGAAAAAACTGGAAAATATATGAGCGAGATGACACCAAAAGAACAAAACGAATATGAAGCAGACGCTTTTGCAAAACAGAAGCAATTCATTAAAGAAACTTTCTGCCCTAACAAATAAGGAGAATTTATGATTAACATTTTATATTGTGGAAACAAATATGTTTTCACCGGTTGGACACTTTCAACCCTTACAATTTTGAAACACACAAAAGACCCAATTTCAATGTATCTTTTTACAATGGACCTCACCGACAGAGACCCAAAGTTTCAACCAATTTCAGAAGAACAAGTAAAGTTTATTGAAGGACTTGAAAGAAGTGAACAAAGAAAGTAAGGTTACACTTTTTGATGTTGGACAGCTTTTCAGAGAACAAATGATTGACAGTGTGAACCTTAAAAACCATTTCACGCCATATGCAATGCTTCGTCTTTTTGCCGATGAAATTGATGGCATTCCAGACAAACTTATTTATCTTGACACCGACACAATGATAAACCGCGACCTTTCACTTTTATTTGACCAAGACATTGAAGACTTTGAAATTGCATGCGTTAAAGATGCATTCAACTGGGCAAGCCCATCACGTTGGAAAATGATCAAAACCTATTTCAACTCTGGCGTTCTTCTTTTGAACATGAAAATGATTCGCGAAACAAAAATGTTTGAAAAAGCAAGAAATCTTTGCCGTTATAAAAAGATGCTCTATACAGATCAAGACGCTCTCAACAGAAGCGTTTCAAAAAAGAAAATGCTTCCAATGATTTTTAACAGCAAGGACAAATATTATCCAGAAATTGTTGTTCACCACTTCTGCAATGTTCGAAAGAAAGGAAATTGGTTCCACCGTGTTAAACCATGGGAGATTGATTTGGTGAAACAAAAAATGAGCGCATATAACGACATTTTTGACAAATATGAAGAACTCAAAAAACAACCCAACTTTCCAAAATAGAAAAATCAAAAGAAAGCAAATTTTGCTTTCTTTTTTTTCGTGTTTTATAAAAAATGCAAAATCAATATTATTTCGCTTAAAAAACTACATTTTATTACAAAATTAAAATCAATTTTTATTTTATAAACATTTTTCACGAAGCCTGTTATTTTCAACTCCTCGCCTCTTTGCAAAATAAATTTACAAAATTATGCTTGACAAAAAATGCATTGTGTTTAGAATTATATTTATCCATAAAGAGTGTGCGAGGGACAGCCCCAATGACCACACAGCAACCTGCAAAATGCAAGGTGCTAAAGGCTGATTCGATGGGAACAAATAATCTTGAATTTTTATCCCATCAAACGATGGGATTTTTTATTTAAAGTTTCATCTCTTTATGGAAAAATAAGGAGAAAAAATATGAAAAGAACAATCACAAGCGAAAGCGTCAACATTGGACACCCAGACAAAACCTGCGACACCATTGCAGATGCATTTCTTGACGAAGCACTTCGCCAAGACAAAAATTCACAGATGGCAGTTGAATGTGCAATTAAAGACGACAAGCTGTTCATCTATGGCGAGGCCACAACACAAGCAAAAATAAACTATAATGCAATTGCTCGCAAAATTTTGAAAGAAATTGGATATTCAATCAAATTTCACATCATAAAGCAAATCAGCATTCAAAGTCCAGACATTAACCAAGCAGTTGTAAAACAAAAACTTTGTGCAAACGATCAAGGCATTGTATATGGCTATGCAACAAATGAAACTGAAAACTATATGCCCCTTCCAATTACAATTGCCCATGCACTTATGAAAGAATATGAAAACTTCAGACACACACGAAAAGACTTTTTTGCTGATGCAAAAAGCCAAGTTTCAGTTGAATATGAAAACAATAAACCACAAAACATTTCAGTTGTTTTAATGTCTGTTTCCCACTCTGAAAAGCTTTCACGAAATGAAATTGAAAAGCTCATTTATGAAAATGTTATCAAAAAAGTTCTTATCCCTTATGAAAAAATCGCAAAAAACACAAAATTTATTGTAAATCCAAGCGGAAAATTCACAATTTGGGGCAGTTTTGGCGATTCTGGCTGTGTTGGAAGAAAAATTATTGTTGACACCTATGGCGGAGCATCAAAAGTTGGCGGTGGTTGTTTTTCAAGCAAAAATGCAACAAAAGTTGACCGTTCTGGTGCATATTATGCACGTTATGTTGCAAAAAATGTTGTTGCACACGGCTATGCTGATAAATGCGAAATTGCAGTTTCCTATGGAATTGGTCTTGAAAAGCCACTTTCAATTGATATTGACACTTTTGGAACCGAAAAAACAAACATTGAAAACATTTATAAATATGTTTCAGACAACTTTAACTTTTCACCAGACAACATCATTAAAGAACTTAATCTATTAAAACCAATTTACAAACAAACTGCATGTTATGGACACTTTGGACGAAGCGAATTTCCATGGGAAAAAATCAAAAACTGAAATTTGAATGTAAAAAAATATAAATTTTTATATCATTTTTTACAAATAAAATTTTAAACTTAAAAATCACATAAAAAAAATAGAGAGACTTTTCTCTCTATTTTTATTTGAAATCTTTTTTAACAAATCTAAGCAACTGGATTGTTTGTGAAAAATTCTATTTTTTCAGTTGCAACACTTGCTTTCACTGTGATTGTAAATCGGCTTGCTTTTGTTTCCCCATCAAAGTCATATTGTTCTTTTTTTACAACAACGTCTGAGTTCAAAGTGCTGTCGTCAACCTTTACAACAACTTCTCCAATGCGAACGAATTCGTAATCAACTTCACTGTAAAAATTAATTGTGAAAGTTAAATATTCATTTTTTAAGAAATACACGCCGTTTGCTCTTCCAACACACTTATCTTTAATTAACTCGGGAGTATCAATAGAGCCATGTTGCGAGGAATCTTCAACTCCATTCATTTCAATTGTATCAACAATTCGATAACTTTTTTCTGTAACCATATCCATTGTTTTCAAAAGTTCAAGTGCGTTTGTTGAAATAACATAATTATCATATTCAAAATTATAATTATAGTATTTATCAAATTCAATCTCAACATATGAGCCATCTGCACTTCTTTGCGCTTGTGTTCCAGCAAGATTAAAAGTTAAAGCATCATAAAAGTTTTTATAATTTTCATCTGCATATTTTAGGAAATCAATCTTAAGTTTTGGAAGATCTGTTCCTGTGAAATCTGAGAATCTAACAACACCTTGAATAAGTTCATAATCTGAAGTTTTGGCACGAATTTCGCCATTCACTGAAAGAGTGAATAAATCTTTATTCATTGAAACCTTATCCCAGTCATGAACAAAATCAATTATATATTCTTCTCTAACTTCGTCATGAATTGTAATTGTGTTATTTTGTGAAAATCTGATTGTGTGTTTATAACCATATTTTTGGTTTTCTTCATCAATAATCTTTTCAACTTGCTCATTATAACCAATGTTTGTATTGCCGTCATTATTCAAAATGCGAACACTGTTTTGTTTTGAAAGTGCGAAATCATATGCACCAACTGTATAAACTGAAACTGTAATTGGCATATCATAGTTTATTTGAGCAGGTGAACTAACAGCTGCCTTAAATTCTGTAAAACTCATTTTTCCTTTTTCAAGTCCAAACAATTCATACTTGTCAATTTCAACCATAATTCTGTCATGATAGCTTGGATACGACATATCTCCAACTGCAAGACGAATGTTTGCAACTTTTGGTGCAACAGCCCCAGCAAATGTGATTGCAAAATCTTTTGTTGGTGTGAAAGTTGCTTTATAGGCATATTCGCCTTCTTCTTCTGTAATAGTAAGTTCTTCACCATTGCTTAAAACTTTCAAAGTTCCAAGGTTGTATCCTTCTTCAATAAAAAATCTAATTTCAGCATCTTCACCCTTCACCAAGAATTTTCCTTTACTATCTGAACCATAGCCACCAGTTATATTTTGAACTGTCACTTCTGAAACATGCGAAGGAAGAGCATCAACTGTGAAATAGTAATATTTTGGTGCCTTATTCCCGCATGCCGAAAGCAAAAGTAGCACTGGTGCAAAAGCAAAAAATATGAAAGTTGCAATTTTAAAAATTATATTTTTCTTCGACATAATCTTTCTCCTTTTCTTATTATTTTCTTATTACTTTATATATATCATATTAAAAACACACTTGTAAAGCAAATATCACAAACAAAAGCCTATTCAATCGTGAGAAAAAGTGCAACAAAAAACCAATCAAAAAAAGAGTTAAATTCAATATCTAACTCCTTTTATTTTTATACGCATACGCTTCTTATTTATATTTATCAGGATTATTTATAAATTCTTTAACATTTTCCAACTCTTTAATGTCTTTAACCAAAAGAGTGTTATAGCCAAATCTTTTTGCTGGTTTCATGTCGTTTTCTTCGCTATCACCAACAACAAACACATTTTCTGGCAAAACCTTTTCTTTTTCTTGAATTATTTTATAAATGTCGCATTTAGTAACGTCTTCGGGATTAAACTGATTTGAATATATTCCATCAGCAAATGAAATGTCAAAACCATTTCTTTTTGAATTGCTCACGACATGACTGACTGGCGAATTTGAAACAATGTAAATATTGGCATATTTTTTCAAGTCTTTCAAAATTCTAGAATCAACATATTTTAAATCTGAAGCTTTTAAAACATAATTATTTTTGTCTTGATGGTCATAAAACACTCTTGCCGTGCCAAAATCCTTAATAAGTGCACTTGCAAGTTTCTGACCAACAATATTAAAACTTTCAAAACCGTGTCGCTTTATGAACTTCTTTGCTTCTTTTTCACCAATATATCCATTTAAAAAGTTTTCAACATAATCTCCCCAACCAGTTAAAACCGAACCATTATAAAGAGTTCCGTCATAATCAAAAATGATAATTTTTTTAGTCTGCTTTTGTCTTTCCATGAAACAAATATAACATAAAACAAAAAATTGAACAATCAAAAAGCAGACTGTTATTATTTTTTATGTTTTTATCATTTAAAATAGACTCGTTTTCAATAGTAAACATAAAAATTAATTTTTTAAATAAAAAAATCCGACCATCACGGCTCGGATTTTTTGAATGGTGCTTCTGACACGACTCGAACGTGCGACACCGAGTTTCGAAGACTCGTGCTCTATCCAGCTGAGCTACAGAAGCAAACAATTATATTTTCTTACTTTTATCATCTTTTGTCAATATTTTTAACCACTCAACGTCATGATTTTTTCGACATATTTTGTCAAAGATAGATTTATATTTATTTGCATTAAACATGGCTTTGTGATAAAATAGCCATATGCAAGAAAATGAAAACAAAAATAATGAATTGTTAGCAAGTGAAGAAGGCAACAAAATTGCCAAGTTTGATAATGCAGAAAATTCTGAAAATGTTCAAGCTTCAGAAAACAAAAACGCAGAAATCATTGAAAAAAATGCAAATTCAGTTGAAAATAATGTTAAAAACAGCCAGATTTCTGAAAATTCACAAGAAAATTTTGATAACGATCTTTTGCAAGAAACAGATCAAAAACACGAAAAGCCAAAAATCATTAAAACAATTGAAATTATCACCGGAAGCACAATTTTTAAATATGTTCTTGGTGCAATGATAATTTTTGCAATTTGCTTCATCTCTTCACTTTTCACATTTAACATTGTTCTTGTTCCGGTTGAAGTTCAAGGATATAGCATGCTTCCAACAATAAATGCTTCCGCTTCTGGGCTTGACGGCGAAACATATACTGACATTGTTTATATTTCTTCTGTCCGAACATTTTCATATAAAGACATTGTTGTGATAAAAGGTGGGAAAACTCAAAGCGGAAAGCAAATTATCAAAAGGATTATCGCAACCCCTGGCGACACACTGACTTTCAGAGTTACAAGAACTGATTATTTTGAATTTAAATCATATTTTGTTGTTGACATTTATCTTAACGGCAAAAAGCTTGTTGAAAACTATACAAAAGAAAGCGAAACAAAAATTCAAAACACACACAACGATCCTGAATATTTCAGTTTTGGAAACAAACTTGTTGACACTCTTGAATCCGATGGCGAATTCACAATCAAAATGGGAACTGAAGAATATTTTGTTATTGGTGACAATCGCAATGCATATAACAAAGCTGGAGACGAAAGAAGCAACGGTTCTGTTGACAGCAGAATGTTCGGAACTGTAAAAAAATCTGAAATTGTTGGTAAAGTTGCAATTCAGGTTAAATATGGTCAGAACATGCTTCAAGCAATTTGGCAAGCAATTTTTGGTGTTCGCTTGCAAATTGTTTAAAATTCATATACAATAGTAACACTAATACTAAGGAGAAATTAATGAAAGTATTCATCACTTCAGATAGTTCTTGCGACCTTTTGCCAGAACAAATTAATGAAAATGACATCTCTATTATTCCAATTTATGTTATGCTTGACGGCGAGGAACATAAAGATGGAGTTGACATTGACGAGCAAACAATTTTTGACTATGTTAAAGCAACAAAAAAACTTCCAAAAACATCTGCAATCAGCATTGAAGATTATCGTGTGTTCTTTGAAAGTGTTCTTGCAAAAGATCCAGACTCATATGTTCTTCACATCAGTCTTTCAAGCAAAATTTCAAGCACATATAATAACTCTGTGACCGCCGCAAACTATTTTTGCGGAAGAGTTGTTTCAGTCGATGGAAAAAGTCTTTCAATCGGAACTGGTCTTTTGGTTCTTTATGCATGCGAACTTGCAAAGGCCGGCCTTCCACTTCACGAAATTGCAAAACGTGTTGAAAAAAGAGTTCCTTTTGTTCAAGCAAGTTTCATTATCCAAGAAGTTGACTATCTCTATAAAGGCGGAAGATGCTCAGCTGTTGCCCTTCTTGGTGCAAATCTTTTGAAAATTAAACCAAGAATTCAACTTGTTGATGGTGCAATGCAAAACACAGGCAAACCACGTGGAAAAATGATTGCTGTTTTGAAACAATATTTCGATGACACATTGAAAGATTATCCAAACCCAGACAAATCTATTTGTTGCCTTGCACAAACTTCTCTTGAACCAGAAATTATTGACGAAGCAGTTGGATATTTAAACTCTAAGAACATTTTTAAACAAATTCTTGTTGTTCCAGCAGGCGCAACAATCACAAGTCATTGCGGAAAAGGAACCCTTGGAATGTTCTATATCAATGACGGAGGCAAAAACTGATGAAAAAAATATTTACTTTTATTTTCGCAGTTTTAATTTGCATTTGCCCACTTCTTTTCACAGCTTGTGGCAAAAATGAACAACCAATAGATGCATCAGTATATTTTAAAGAAGACGTTTCTTATACAATATATTCAAAAGGCAGCGAAGAAATTAAAGACAAACTTTCAACCTTCACCGACAATAAGTTCGACAATGCAACACAATATATGAGCATTACTTTTGAAGGCAAATCAGACTGGCTTTATAAAATGACAATCGATAAAATTTGCTTTGATGTCTATTCAAATCAAAACGAAGAACTTGAATTTAGAATCAATTTTTCAAATCTTAGAAACACAGATAAAAAAGACGGTGAAGACAAATTCGTTGTAACAGTTTCCGCAGTTAAAGGAAAAACTGTTTCAGTTACTGTTCCAATTAAAGATTATATCGAATCTAACCAAAACCCAACAAAAGTTTCAATCTCACTTCAAGATTCAAGCAATTATGTTAATGAAAAAAATGAAAACTCAGGTCTTAAAATTGACATTTCAAATGTCAGATTCTATGGAAAACACGACCTTTCAAAAATCGGAAAATAAATAAAACAAAAGCCCCAAGTATTTTTCTTGGAGCTTTTTTATGAAAGCTTATCTTTTAAGACTATTCCCAAAAAAACAAGAAAGCACTGTTCTAAATATAGATAAGTATTCACGCTTAAAAACACAATTTAAGTGTATATTTTCACAAACAAAAAAAGCACCATATTTTGGTGCTTTTATTTTTAATTATTGTTCATTGTTTTCATCTGTGAAAGTTTCAGAAATTTCAATATCATCGTGAAGATCGCCATCATCTGTCAAGTCTTCAGCAATATGGTCTGCAATTGCAACACATGTAACTTTTGCATTGTCTTTAAGACGCATAATCTTTACACCAACAGTATCACGACCGATAACACTGATGTCTTTTGCTGGGGTCCTGATGATGATTCCGTTGTCAGCAATCATCATGATATCTTCATCTTCTGTTGCTTGTTTAAGGTTTACAAGTCTTCCAGTTTTTGCATTGAATACGCCAGCTTTGACACCTTTTCCACGGCGGTTTTGCAAACGATATTCGCTTTGTGGAGAACGTTTTCCATAGCCATTTGCAGAAACAGTGATAATTTGTGTGTCTGGTTTCAAAACAATCATATCAACCAAATAGTCGTCATCGGCAAGGTCAATTGCACGAACACCCATTGTGTCTCTTCCAAGTGGACGAACATCATTTTCACTGAATTTAATGCATTTTCCTTCGTTTGAAGCAACCAAAATCTCATCGTCACCTTTAGAGAACTGAACAGAAATAAGTTCGTCACCTTCTGCAAGTGAAATTGCAATCTTTCCGCTCTTTCTGATATTTGCATATTCTTTAATGTCGGTTTTCTTGATCATGCCGCTCTTTGTTGCGATAACCAAATATCCTTCGGTTTGCTTCGGCATTGGCATGATGGTGTTGATTTTTTCACCATCGGCAACTTCAAGCAAGTTTACAACCGCACGACCTTTTGCCTGTTTTTGTCCTTCTGGAATTTCATATCCTTTGATTGTATAAACTTTTCCGAAATTACTGAAGAACATAATGTCATCGTGTGTGTTAGAAATGAATAAGTTTTCAACAAAGTCTTCTTCTTTTGCTTTGTGAGCAGTTACACCCATTCCACCACGATGTTGACTTTTATATTCATCAACAGGAATACGTTTAATATAGCCAAAGTGTGTCATTGAAATTACAACATCTTCTTGTTCGATCAAGTCGCCAATGTCAATGTTTGCAAGGTCTTGTGTGACTTCACTTTTTCTTGGTTCGCCATATTTTTCTTTGATTTCAAGAAGCTCAGTTGCAATGATATTTTTAATTTTATCTTCGCTTGCCAATATTCCTTTAAGTTCAACAATTGTATTTAAAAGTTGTTCTTGTTCTTCTTTAAGTTTTTCAACTTCCAAAGAAGTAAGACGTTGAAGACGCATATCAAGAATAGCATTTGCTTGCTTATCTGAAAGAAGAAAGCTTTCTTGAAGCTTGCTTGAAGCATCTTGACGATCGGTTGAAGCTTTAATGATTTTGATAACTTCATCAATATTTGCAAGAGCAACAACCAAACCTTTAACAATGTGTTCTCTTTCTTCAGCACGGTTCAAGTCGAAGCGAGTTCTTCTTGTAACAACATTCTTCTGATGATCAACATATGCAGAAAGAATTTGTTTAAGGTTCATGATTTTTGGTGTTCCATTGTCAAGTGCAAGGAATGTTACACCATATGAAGTTTGAAGGTCGGTGTGTTTAAACAAATAGTTCAAAACAACTTGTGGTTGATAATTGTTTTTGATTTCAATTACAATTCTCATTCCCTTCTTATCAGATTCTTCTTTTATGTCGGCAATGCCTTCAACTCTTTTGTTTTTTACAAGGTCTGCAATTGCAATGATAAGTTCAGCTTTGTTAACTTGATATGGAATTTCAGAAACGATAATTCTACTTCTGTTTCCATCATCTTCAATTTCAGTTCTCGCACGAACAACAATGTTGCCTTTTCCTGTTGTATAGGCATTTGCAATTCCTTTTGTTCCAAGAATAAGACCACCAGTTGGATAGTCTGGAGCTGGAAGAATTTGAATTAATTCTTCAATTGTAATGTCTGGATTGTGCAAAAGAGCAACAGTTGCATCAATAACTTCACCAAGGTTGTGTGGTGGAATGTTTGTTGCCATTCCAACCGCAATTCCGTCTGAACCATTAACAAGAAGGTTTGGAAATCTTGATGGAAGAACTGTTGGTTGTTGACGAGTGCTGTCAAAGTTTGGCACAAAGTCAATTGTGTTTTTATCAATATCTCGAAGCATTTCTGCTGCGATTTTTGAAAGACGAGCTTCAGTGTAACGGTAAGCAGCTGGTGGATCTCCATCAACCGAACCGAAGTTTCCGTGTCCTTCAATAAGTGGGCAACGAATTGAGAAATCTTGTGCTAAACGAACAAGCGCACCATAAACCGCACTGTCACCATGTGGGTGATAACGTCCAAGAACAGAACCAACTGCTGTTGCACATTTACGGAATGGTTTATCATTTGTTAAACCATCTTCATACATCGTATAAAGAATTCTTCTGTGAACAGGTTTAAGACCATCACGAACATCTGGAATTGCACGAGAAACGTTAACAGCCATTGCATATGCCATGAAAGATTTTTTCATTTCGTTTTCAATTTCAACAGGAATGATTGTTGTGTTATCAACAATTTGCTCATATTCACTGCTATAATCATGTTTCTTTGCCATTTTATTCTCCTTTGATATTTTTTTCTTTCCATTCTGCAAGACGTTTTAAAGTTCTTTCAATTTTCTTATCTCGAACGGCTTCAACTTTTTCTTCTCCAAAGAAATATTCAAGTTGTTCAACCATGTTCAAAACATCTGCAATTTCTTCTATCATGTCTTCTTCTTTATAGTCGGCACGTTTACGATGACGCTTGCAAAGTTCTTTTGTAAGCTCGCTCATTTCTTCAATTGCCATCATGGCTTGAGCATCATATCCCCAACTATCAAGAAAATCTTTATAATGATTTTTATATTCTTGTTTCATATCTCACCTTAAATATCAAGATCTGTAACAAGATTTGCATTTTCTTCAATGAACTGACGTCTTAAAACTGGATCTTCACCCATCAAAAGTGTGAACACTTGTTCTGCTTCAACAGCATCTTTCATTTTAATTTGAACAAGCGAACGATTTGCAGGGTTCATTGTTGTGTCCCAAAGCTGCTCTTTGTCCATTTCACCAAGACCTTTATATCGTTGAACATCACAACGAGATTCACCGCCAAAGTCTTCAACTGCTTTTTCCTTTTCTTCATCGGTATAGCAATATATATCTTGTTTTCCACGAGAAACTTTATAAAGTGGAGGCATTGCTGAATATACGTGTCCTTCTTCAAGAAGTGGTCGCATGAAGCGATAGAAGAATGTCAAAAGCAAAATTCTGATATGTGCACCATCGACATCGGCATCGGTCATACAAATAATTTTGTCATAACGAAGTTTAGAAATATCAAAATCATCACCAATTCCAGCACCAAAAGCTGTCGCCATTGCTTTGATTTCGTTGTTTTCCAAAATACGATTAAGTCTTGCTTTTTCAACGTTCAAAATCTTACCACGAAGAGGCAAAATCGCTTGGAAACGACGGTCTCTTCCTTGTTTTGCTGTTCCACCCGCAGAGTCACCTTCGACAATATAGATTTCGCAAAGTTTAGGATCTCTTTCAGAACAGTCTGCAAGTTTTCCAGGAAGTGAGTTTGTTTCGAGAACTCCTTTCCTTCTTGTGTTTTCACGTGCAAGTCTTGCTGCTTCTCTTGCTCTTTGAGCAGTTACACTTTTTAAAATAAGTTCTTTTGCTTCACGTGGGTTTTCTTCAAAATATTCACCAAGTTTTTCGCAAACAACTTTTGAAACTGCAGCTTGCATGAAACTGTTTCCAAGTTTTGTTTTTGTTTGTCCTTCAAATTGTGGATCTTCAAGTTTAACAGAAACAACCGCTGTCAAACCTTCACGAACATCATCACCTGAAAGTTTTTCACTTTCTTTCAAAACATTAAGTTTATGACCATAGTCATTGATAACTTTTGTTAAAGCTTTTTTAAAGCCTTCAAGATGTGTTCCACCTTCTTGAGTGTTAATGTTGTTTGCATATGCATGAATAACTTCATTATAGCTATCATTATATTGCAAGCAAATTTCAATTTCCCCACCCTTGATTGAATCTTCAATGTAAATTGGTTTTGGGAAAACTGTTTCTTTGCTGATATTCATTTGCTCAACGAATTCAACAATTCCACCTTCATAGTGCATGATTTCTTGTTTATCAACTCTGTGATCGGTTGCAATGATTTTGATTCCTTTGTTCAAAAATGCAAGTTCACGAAGACGAGATTTGATAATGTCGAAATCAAATGTTGTTGTTTCGAAAATTTCACTGTCTGGCATGAATGTAACTTTTGTTCCAGTTTTGTCTGACTTTCCAATAATTTGAAGATCTCTTTGTGGAATTCCACGATTATAAACTTGTTTATAGTGGTTTCCGTTTTGGAAAACTTCAACTTCAAGCCATTCGGAAAGCGCGTTAACACAAGACAAACCAACCCCGTGAAGACCACCAGAAATTTTATATCCGCCACCACCAAACTTTCCACCAGCATGGAGTTTTGTTAAAACAATTTCAACAGCACTTTTACCTTCTTTTGGGTGAATTCCTGTTGGAATTCCACGTCCGTTATCTGTAACAGAACAAGAACCATCTTTATTTATTTCAACATCAATTTGGTTGCAATATCCAGCAAGTGCTTCATCGATAGAGTTATCTACAATTTCAGTTACAAGGTGATGAAGCCCCCTTTCATCGGTTGAACCAATATACATTCCCGGTCTTTTTCTTACAGGTTCAAGACCTTCAAGAACTTGAATTTGCTCTTGACCATATGCTTGTTCAACTTTTTCATTAATATCGTCCATATTTAGCCCCTTTGATAAAATTAGCAATAATCTTTTTGCTTTCTTTATTATATCAAAAAATGCTTACCCACGCAAGCGATTTTTAAACTTATATATAATATAATTATATATATTTCGAATTTTAAGGGCAAAATTGCCCCTTTATGGCACAAACCGCCCTGTTTTTGAATTGTTTATCACACCAATAATTAACAGCCAGTAAAACTCTATTCATAATTTTCTTAAAACTCAAATTTCAGCCCGGTTTTTAGTTTATTTTTTTTAAAACTTCAAACATCATGTTTGAAAACAAGCAAAATTTAGTGCAAAAGAAAAAAGTGCCACTTAAAGCACTCTTTTTCTCTTAACAACCCCTTCTTTAACACGTATCGTTTCATAATTTGAAACTGGTTTAAATTTAAATTGTGTTCCCGTAATTATGGTTTGATATTTGCTCATTTTTTCATAAAGTCTGCGTTGCCTTGTTGTGTCCAGTTCACTGAAAACATCATCAAGCACCAAAATTGGTTCTTCACCAAGTTCTTTTTCAAAAATTTCAAGTTCTGCAAACTTTAAAGCAAGAACAATGCTTCTTTGTTGCCCCTGACTTGCAAAATTTCTTGCGTCTTTGCCGTTAAGTCCAAAATATATGTCGTCACGATGCGGGCCAACCGAAGTGTATCCAAGTTCAATGTCTCTTTCAAGGTTGAATTTTAAAGATTTCAAAAGTTCTTCTTTAATTTCTTCAGCACTTGTTCCCTTCACTCCAACATATTCAATTTCAAGATCATCTTTACTTGATGAAATATATTTCAAAGCTTCTTTTGCAGGAACTTTCAATTTTTCAATAAATGATTTTCTTGTTTTGATAATAAGCGATGCAATCTGAGCAAGTTGCTCGTCCCACACACCAATTTGTGCAAGAAGCAAGGCTCGGTCTCTTTCGGTTTTAAGAAGTTTGTTTCTTTGAAGCAAAACTTTATTATATCGTTGAATAAGGTTATAATACGAGCCTGAAAGCTCACTTATGTCAGTGTCCATAAAATCACGTCTTTTATCTGGAGATGCAGAAACAATTTTAAGATCATCTGGTGAAAAATAAACAACAACCAAATTTCCAAAAACATCACTCATTTTTGAAACTGGATTTGAATTTATAAAAAACTTCTTTTCACCTTTTGCGTTGATTGTAAACGAAAGATTCATTTGTCCAAACTTTCGATCAAGTAAAATTTCAACCAAAGTTTCAGCAGAGCCATCTTTCACAAGTTCACTCATGTTGCTTGTTCGAGGACTTTTTGTTGTTGCAGCAACAACAACACTTTCAACCAAATTTGTCTTCCCCTGTCCGTTAGTGCCAGACACCAAAGTTATTTGCATGGGAAAATCGACTATCTGATAGTCGTAATTTCTGAAAGACACAAGTTTTACACTTTTTATTTTCATGATTAAATTATACAATTTCCTTGTAAATTTGTCTATCAAAACCATTTATTTTGTTTTGTAAAAAACTTGTTTTTTTTTAGAACTTATAATATAATAAGTTTTGATTATTAACTAAGGAGTAAAAATGGAGCAAGAATTTACAGACGATTTAATCATCGCATCAGGAAATAACATCGACATTAAAGAAATTTGGAAAAAAGCACTTGAAATTTTGCAGACAAGCAAAAAGATAAGTCAAGTTTCCTATGATGTTTGGGTTGTCAATCTCGACCCAGTTGATATTAAAGGGAACACATTTGTTTTAAACGCTCAAAGCATTTCACAAAAAAAGCGAATTGTTTCTCCAGAATTTAAAAAAGAAATTATTTCTGCACTTAATCAAGTTCACAGTGCCATCACAAACATGGAATGTGGAGTCGCAAACGAAGTTGAAGAAGAAAAAGCACCTGAAAAACAAGAACCAGAAAAAGATTTTTCAAGCGAACCAGTCTCATCATCATTTGACCCAAAATATACTTTTGACACATTTGTTGTTGGAAGCTCAAACCAGTTTGTAACCGCCGCTGCCAAAGCTGTTGCTGAAAACCCTGCAGGAAAATATAACCCACTTTTCATCTATGGCGGTGTTGGACTTGGAAAGACTCACCTTCTTCATGCAATTGGAAACTATATTACAGAAACAAAGCCAAATCTTAAAGTTGTTTATGTAACTTGTGAAAAGTTTGTTAATGAACTTATAAACTCTATTTTTGATTCGAAAAAAAGTGCTTCTGCATCATTCACTGGTTCGTTTAGAGACAAATATAGAAAAGCAGACGTTTTGATTATTGATGACATTCAATTCATCATTGGCAAAAATGCAGTCCAAACCGAATTTTTCCACACTTTCAACGACCTTAATGAGGCTGGAAAACAAATTATCATTTCATCAGACCGCCCACCAAAAGAGCTCAATCCGCTTGAAGAAAGACTTCGCTCTCGTTTTGAATGGGGACTCATGGCAGACATTGGGATTCCAGACATTGAAACTAAAATTGCAATTTTAATGAAAAAGGCACAACTTGAGCACTATAATGTTTCAAGAGACGTGATCGAATATATTGCCGGGGTTCCAAGTTCAAACGTTCGTGAAATTGAAGGAATGCTTGCAAGAGCTGTTTTCTATTCAGGACTTCTTGGTGAAGGAATTGTAACACTTGAAAATGCTCGTGAAGCATTGAAAAATATCGTTGTTGAAGACGAAAGCAAACTTGATGCTGGAAGAATTGTTGATGCGGTTTGCAAATTTTATAACATTAAAAAAGAAGAACTTCTTGCAAGAAAAAGAACCAAGGAAATTGCACAAGCAAGACAAGTTGCAATGTATCTTATTTCTGAAATGCTTGACATGCCACATGAAGCAGTTGGAAGAATTTTCGGAAAAGACCACTCAACCGTTACCTATGCAAAAGCCAAGGTTAATGAAGACATGAATGCAAACAAAAAGTTCGCAACCGAAATTAATGACATTCGCCAAATGGTTAAAGGCAAATAATTATTGCAAAAATTTAAAATACAAGTTATAATATAAAAATAAAGGAGAAAAATATGAAACTTATTTGTGAAGGCTTAGACTTGAGCGATGCAGTTTTGAAAGTTATCAAAGCAACTGCAACAAGAACCACAAACCCAATTTTGGAAGGAATCAAACTCAGAGCTGGCGAAGATTGTTTAACACTTTCAGCAACCGACCTTGAAATCTCAATTGAAAAAAGCATTCCTGCCGATGTTAAAATTGAAGGTGAAGTTGTTGTTCCTGGAAAATTCTTTGCAGACTTCGTTAAAAAACTTTCAGGTGAACAAATCGAGCTCAGTTTAACAGAAAATAAAACACTTAAAATTGAATATACAGACAGTGAAGGTTTCCTTCAATGCATGAACGTTGAAGAGTTCCCAGAAATTAAAGACCTTGTTAACCCTGAAAAAGTTATCATGAATCAAAAAGACTTGAAAGACCTTATCAACAAAACAATCTTCTCTGTTGCTCTTGACGATGCAAGACCAATTTTGAAAGGTTGCTTGTTTGAAATTGCAAAAGACCACATCACTTCTGTTGCTCTTGATGGCTATCGTTTGGCAATGGCTAAAAAACCAATCAAGTCAACAACTGCAGAATTTTCTACAATTGTTCCAGCAAGAACTCTTGGAGAAATTGCGAAACTTCTTGAAGGCAATGATGAAGACGACATTGAACTTTCAATTCAAAAGAACTATCTCATGATAAACGTTAACAACACACGAGTTATCACAAGACTTTTGGAAGGTGAATTCATCAACTATAAACAAGTTATCCCACAATCAACATCATCAACAATCTTGATCAATAAAAAACAACTTGAATATGGTCTTGAACGTGCAAGCCTTCTTGCAAGAATGGATAAAAACAATCTTGTTAAGTTTGACATTCACGACAAACTTTTAACAATCACCAGTGCATCAGACATTGGAAACGTTACAGAAAATATTACAGTTTCACTTGAAGGAAAAGACATTGTAATTGCATTTAATGCAAGATACATGAGCGAATGCATGAGAAACATAGAAGACGATTTCATCAAAATCAACTTCACATCTCCAATTGCTCCATGCACAATTTGCCCAAGCGAAGGTGACGATTATTTGTTCCTTATCCTTCCAGTTAGAATTGTTTCATAATAAAGGTGAAAAAAATGAAAAAAGAAATTAAAAAAACTAGTTTTGTTACAATACTTATCTATATGCTTTTAACACTTTCACTTGTGCACTGCACTTTCCTTCTTCTCGGACTTTTTAATGTTTTAACACCAGCTTGTCTTGAAAGAGAACATTTCAACTATGTTGTTGCATTTGTTCTATTAATTGTTTTGATTGGACTTTATGTTTTGTTCATGTTTGTGGAAAACAAAAAGAACCTTGCAACTCCAACATGGTTTAAAATTTTCTTATATGTTGGACTTTATGTTTTCATTAATGTTTACTATTATCTTGGACTTTATGAACACATTGCAGGAATCATTGTTGCATATGTATTTTTAGCTGTGGTTCTCAACATCTTTGCACTTGCAATTTTCTTTAACACTCAAAAATCAGAATCAGGAATGATTAAAGCTTCAAACACTTATACATGTTTCAGTGTTTTCGCAATTGCAACATGCTTTGCAACAATTTTTGAAGTTTTTGCAAGCACTCTTAAAATTCTTTTAATTAAAGAAAGCACATTTGCTTCACTTTCAATGTTTGTTCTTGATCTTTGCATTGTAATTTTGGTTTCACTTGTGTTTGCTGTTATGTTCTGCATTTCACTTGCAAAAAGCAAACGTCTTATCAATGGTTGCCTTATCAAGGTTTATCCATCAAACACAGTAAGCAAACAAGTTTCAACAAAAACAAAATAAACATTATCAATAAAGAAAAAAAAGAACTCGAAAATCTCGAGTTCTTTTTTATTGCTAATTTTATCGGCAAAATATAAATTTTTACAGTAATTTCCAATACCTGCAATTTTGAAATTTTAAACGGATTGCCGATAATTCATTTTCAATCATTTCAACCATTAAAAGTTTTTCATTCAAATCTTATTGCATATGCTTTCATTTTCTTTAATTTCACAATTACACAAAACTCAAAATCAGACAATTTAACAATAAAAAACAAACATATTTACCTTTAAGAGAGCAATTTACAATAATA